>WLWD01005938.1_pt1 | contig 43229 bp, 16 predicted proteins | sample 6712731 | NCBI WGS metagenome assembly WLWD01 (sample SAMN12718690, study PRJNA576275) | sponge metagenome | isolation source: marine sponge | host: Mycale hentscheli | place: New Zealand: South Island, Marlborough, Capsize Point | collected 2014-11-01 | reverse complement strand
AACTTCAATGGAAACGACAAGAGACAATCAGTGAAAGAATAACCTCCAGTGTGAAGCAAAATAGTTTTCATGGAAGCAAAAGTAGTTTCTGTATTGATATTATTGTAATAAGCTTTGCTGAAGGTACCTGTCAGCAATGGTGGAAGGTACAGGTTCCAATCATTAGGATGAATATTAAAGGTATTCATATTATGTTCAAACCTTTGTAAAAAGTCAAAGATGTCATCATCTGCTGTCATGCTACCAATAGAGTTAAGTACAGTTTGGTTCAGCTTCTTGTCAGATTGATGTGAAGAGTCTGATGGGGGTGAGGATGAATGAGATCTGTTAATATGGGTATCAAATTTGCTGTTTAAAATGCCAATGGCTTTGCTCTGGTCAGACATCATTTTCTGGAACAACAAAAGTTGTGGGTCTATGCTCATTGATTTAGCTTTGTCAATTAATTCTTGTGCCTCTGATGTGTCAGAAAATGTGGCTGATGCTGATGCGTCATGAGGGGTTGCTGATTGAGGTTTGGATTTAGGTTGTGGACCTTGATCAAAAATGGTAAAATCATCATGTGAAATGGGAGGATCACAACTGATAGTGGAATCTGATATATCTGAAGCATTAGATGGGGGTGGTTGAGAGTTGGGTAATGAGGTTGGGGTGGTTACAGTGGGTGAAACTCTGGGTGCTAAACTTTTAAATGATTTACCCTTTTTCCCTCTGCCCGTCATGATGTAGGGTAATGAGAAACAATTATAGCCAGTGCTAGACCAAAATAGATAGGAATCACAAAACAGACTGAATATAACTTGCTTGCTTGTTGCAGCTGAAACGAGAGAGAATAAGATGTCCTTCTTTGAAGGTTTGATACGACTGGAACAATGAGAGTTTCTACAAAATGAGTTCAGTATACTTCCTTGTAGAAATGTAGTAGTGAGTTTCTTCCAATCCAAGGTTTCAAACTTGAGAATGGAGAAGTAGTAGATAGGGGTCTTCCTTCTTTATGAAGTTGAAGAGTCAGGGAAAGTGTCTTCCTTCTTGTGAAGTTTGAAGAGGTAGAAATCTTCCTTCTTGGAGAAATTGAAGATAGGAATAAGACAAAGTCAAAGTAAGGAAAGTAGCTTGTGATGGTGTGAGTCGCTGAATCCACTACTCAAATTCTGATAAGAACTCGAGCACCGTCTGCCACCATGTGTGGTAAAATGCAACTCTAGGTTGAGAAGGCTGCCACCAGTTCTTGCTGTTCAAATGCTTAAGTATCCTAAGCTGATTAACGCTTTACACAAAACCTCCCGTACAATGGCTAAATTGATTAAGAAGTTAAATGTAATTCGGACAATTCTTCAGCATGAGAGAAAACAAGACAAAAGAACAGATGCAAGAGTGTTCCTTTTATAGAACAGGGTCCTGCACAAGCTTAATGGGATGACAAATAAGTGTGTGCTGTGCTAATGATACATTAGTGGAATAGTGCTAATGAGTAGACCATTTATTAATGGAATAGTATTAATGAGTTCAGATGTTCTGATAAGTAACGATTATTAGGAAATAAGTGTTCAGTGCTGTGGTGCCGTTATGTGGGGGTACTCCACCACAATGTGCTTGCATCAAAGAACAAAAGAATAGATTCATAGATGAGAAGAAACCAACAAAGTGCCAAACTAGCATTCACAGGATGTCCTTGTCTTACTTGGCCATTTGCATGTAATACTTTGTGGTAAAGATTGTCTGCAGTCTAGTATATCTGCTAGTGTATATATATATGCCACCAAGTGTATGTAACTTTCTTTGACAGTTGCTGCTTAATGGTGGACATGCTAATTTTGTTATTCGTTAGCCTGTCAAGGTTTAATAGATGGACACAAGATATTATGTCAACAATGCAATATTGTTCATTAGCTAATTAGCTAGTTATGAAAAATCATACTACATCAACTATTTGCATAATTTTAAGACTAATAGCAAATATTCTCATTCTAACAGCCTATATTATGTTAATTAAACTTAAATAATACAATATTTGATGTTAAAGCAAGAAAAATTGCCATTATTATAATTATTATATTATTTCGGCCGAGAACAACTGAATGATTCTAAGACTGTTAATTTAATGGTTTACTCTGTTTCTAGGGTGTGGGTGAAAATGGGAAGCATCTTCCAAACAATCATGGATTTGACTTCTACATGGTATATATTAGCTATGACCGTATTTGTTCAGAATATTATTTATTGGTACAAATTAATTCTAAATAATATGTTTACTCATACATGCAGGGTCTACCTTATTCTCATAGTGACTGCCCGTGCTACTCCTGCTTCTTTCCTAGCCAGCGATGTAATCGGCACTGTGACCCAGGTTAAAGGTGTAGCAGCTGCTTCTTTTTAATTTTACTTTTCTCATAAATAATTGTAGAGTTTGTACCTTGTCCAATTTACTTGTGCAATAAGTACCAACAACTGATAGTACAGCAACCGGCTAATCTGGTGTCTCTCTCAGCCAATCTCCTGAAATCTGCTGTTACCTTTATTGAACAAAAATCTGGTGAGCTTCATATTGTGTTTTCTGTAAATACCACATAGCATATTTAAAGTATTTTATGTGACTTTATCTTCTATTTTATTAGTTTATAAAAGCACATATTTATTAGACAAAGTAGGTTTCACTATGCTTTAGGTGGCATCATTTAGAGAAAGTGTCACACTTCCAATTATTTCTCATTGAAATACGTGTTCCCTTGAAAAGGCAAATCCAAATTTCTCATAATCATGTTTGGCACGTGTAAAACATCTGTTCATAAACCTGTCATCCTAACAGTCACAAATACTTAAACTGCCTCGCTGTTTGGCAGAGGTTCTTAGTATTATTGGAAAATTAAACAAATCACATAACCGTATGGTTATCCATAGGATAGTTATAAAATCATTTTTAGTTCTTATATTTCATCAGTAAAACTTTTAAACTTTTTGTCTTGCTATCTAGTCATTACAAATTAATTCAATATGTAAGTTATACACATTGGACTAGTCTTTTGGTGTGAAAGTTGTCCAAAGACTAGTGGTTTAGAATTATTGCCATTGAAGCCATTAATTCAGTTAATTATGAGTGTGCAAAAATATTTTATCATGTATTTCTTAATCATAAGAATTAGGATGAGGTATTGGAGTTATGATGTAGGTAATGGAATTAGATGTATGTATTGGAATTAAGATGTAGGTACTGGAATTAAGATGTAGGTATTAGAATTGAAATATAAGTATTGGAATTAAGATGTAGGTATTGTAATTAAGATGTAGGTATTGGCCACGGTGCTTGTCATTTCAATCCAATCTTTCTGTTGGCCACTTCAAGCTGGTCTGGTTCCAGCTTCACTATTTTAGTTGACTTGTTACAATCCAATGATAATCAACAGGAGCAAATGATTTTGTGTGCTTCCTTCATTAGCAGAGTGCTGTTTAGGAATGTTTTCAATTCCCACACTTTGGCTATGATTGTCTGAGAGGAAGTGCGGGGAAGGTGATGGAGAGGAAGGTATCAGAACACTAGCTCAGTACACAGTAACAAAAAATTTGATTTTGCTGAGAAACAGTGCTCTTGATTTTATTTTCAGCAGTAAAACTAGAAGATATTTGCTATTGAATTTCCCGTTTTTCTACCCCTTTGCTGCACACACACACACACACACACACACACATCACCCTTCACCCGTCCTTCCCAACTAAATTGCTGAGGTATGTGGGATTCTAAATCAATGGAAGGGAACAGTAGAAATGTAAGTAGACTTTCAGAGTTTTATCAGTAGGAAAATGACTGAAGGCCAGATGAGGTTAGATAAGTAGTTGCTATATGACATAACATTATGTGATAACCTGAGATTCAAGGGTCACTGTACCTAAAAAAAAAAGCATTGTGAAGACATCTAGCAGTGGAATATATACATATTATATTCCATGCTAAATATCTTCACAATACTATTTTTTAGGTATCACTGGTGTACTCCCCTAATGTGCTAGTAGTTATAGCAACTGGCCTAGTTTACCAGTTTTCTTCAGCTACCTTCCTCTAGTGAAGCCTACTCAACCAATTTAGAGCAGCTGCTAAAATATCAACTGGGGGTGTAGGGAGCCCCTAGAATAGTTGTAAAGCCTTTACACCTTGAGTTCTCAGTCCTAGTACAAACTACTGCTGGTGAATACATCTAGTATAGAATAAGCCACTTTATTATACTGGTCAGAGTGATATTGCTAGATATTTCACTACTGCCTCTGGCTCATGAAAATACATTAATCTGCTAAAATATTTCTGCCATATCACACTCTGGCTCATGTAATAAGTGAAGTCCCTCAGCTCAGCTGCATTTATAAAATGTAGCTGCAGTGATTAACACAAGTATCACTATAGTGTTAGAGTTTGCTTTTTTTTTTTTTTTTTTTTTTTTTTTAAATATCTAGTAAGTGTCAAGTTTCACCCAATAGTTTGTGGTGGTTAACAAAGACAGGTTATACTAGTTTTCAGCCATTACTCTCTTTCTTATTGTGTATAATCATCTTCCTTTAAGTCTTATATTTAGTAAAATTTTGCATTGATGGCAAAGCGATTGTAAACTTTAAAACTTAGCTTTCAAGAAATGTCCTCCTTGTGAGCTAGGACTGTTGACAAGAAATAACTCTAGAGCGGTCCAAGTCATTTGTGCAAGTAGCTGACCAGTCATTAACATCACAAAAAAATTTTTTTTTGTATATGCAAGAAACAACAACAATAAGTCCAGAGTGTAGCTAGCTATCACTCCAATGCATTGTTCAGAAGACAAAGGAAACACTTTAATGAGGGCAGAGACACCTCCTCTTCCAGGGATCATACCTAATAAGAAAACAACAACACATTATGATAAATGACAACACATGATAAATAACAACACATTATGATAAACAACAACACATGATAAACAACAACACATGATAAACAGTGTTCAGAAATATTTTCTTTTTATGGACCTACTTGCACTGGCGACTATTGTAGGGCCCACAGTAGGTGAGAAGACACCATTTCTTGTCCCTCTGATCGGAACACCCTGGACATCTGCATCTTTTGGAGTGACTGTCATAGACACAAGTTGGCTTGTTTCTTTGTTCAAGACATCTAAAGCAAGCAGATAGTTGGGATTATTATTTACAGATACACTTTTTGGATTAAGATTGACTAACTTTGTCTTGACACACCAAGGGCGGTCCCTAGCGGCCTCACAACTTGGGCAGACGCAAGTCTTCCTATGGTTTACTACCTTCACCTGGCACTTGTACAATGGGTTGTCTTCACAATTGACAGTGGGGCAAACAGTCGTGCTCAGCTCAGCGCAGCTACAAAATTTAAACTTCACTTACATTACTGCACACACAAAATTAAAAACAAACAAACAAACTGACTTACTCTCCAATGCACTTGCCATCTTCTTCTTTAGTTCCGTTGGGGCAGTCACACTTACATGTGACAGAGTTAAACACGCGTCCAGGAGGGCACTTTATTCTTGGGCAGACGCAAGAGCAAGAGTTCCGGTCAAATATTCTTGGTTTGATGCAAGACCTGGGAATACAGCAAGCACACTCACCGCCGCCACTCCCCTTTGCAAAGGTAGGACGCCAGAAGCAGAATGACTTAGTATTTCGGCTCTCTGGACATGGTTTGCGGGTCACACACTTATCTCTGACTGTTATGTCGGAACAGCGTGGGCAGCGGCACCTCCTGGCTCTGGTGTCATACACACAAGTGGGTCTTCCTTTCTGCTCCAGACATCTGAATGCAGAAAAGAATATGTTCAGTAGTACCCATAGAAAGAAATAAAGTTGTTTCTAACCTTGTCTTTACGCAAGATTTTGCACTTGTGCTGGCATCACAACTCTGGCACACACACTTGTGGTTCTTCACGGCACAGTTCAGTTGAGGGTTGTCTCGACAGAATATGAATTTACAAGTATTTACATTGATGTCATCACAGCTGGAATAGAACAATGTGGAGAAATTCAACAAATGAATAATGACTCATTTCAAAGCTTACTCTCCAACACATTTCCCATTGATGTCCCTTGTTCCTCTGGGACAGTCACAGCCACATGTGCGAGGGTTAAAGATTCTACCTGGAGCACACTTCACTGGAGGGCAGACACAAGAGCAGCTGCTTCTGCTGAATATCTTTGGCTTGGGGCATGGGTGTGGCTTGCAGCACAAACACCTTCCAAGGGTAATAGAACTGGTGGCAGTATCACGATTGCCAATCGGAAGAAGAGGGAACTTCCAGTAGCAGAAGGTATTGGAGTGTTTAGAGTTTGGACATGGCTTGGTGGCTATGCAGGTTGGTCTGCTCCTGATGTCTTCACACGTCTTGCAGCCACATTTCACGTCATCATAATATCCCCGTGAGCGGAATCCAATCCTTTTCCACCATCCATTGATGAGCCTGTAGACGAGAACACAGCGAGTCCTCCACACTCTCCTGCGAGCAAAGCACGGAGGATCATCACATTTCAGTCCAGCACATGATCGATGATAAATTGGTGGCCAATAAAACTCATTATTCGATGTGAATATTTTCTGTGTACATATAATACAAATTGGATGGGGATATCTATCACATTAGAATCTTAATTTGTTTACCCTGACAGGTCCCTTTTCACACCGTATTGGAGGAGGAATAATGGTAAAGGAATTTAACGTCGAACCAGTACTGTTGCTGCTACTACTACCGCTGCTATCACTACTGCTGCTACTACTATCGCTGCTGCTACTACTACTGCCGCTGCGGCCGCTGTCGTCACTATCATCATCATCATCATCACTCGAATCTGCTGAAGTCAAGTAACGCAGTTTTGAAGTAGCCCGACAAAAGGACAGAGTAGTGTTTCCTCCCTGTGGCATGACCTATAAAACAATTATGGTTGTTATAAGGTACATTGTAAGACTTGGGGAGACAGTGAAGGGAAGAAGGAGGTTATGAAGTAATGTTTCTTCATACCACAAGAATGAAAGCAGCTATGAGGAGGACGATGACTGAAAGTGACTTCATCCTTATCAAAAGTGCTTCAACTTGTGGGACCAGCAATGGATGCATGAGAAAATGACATTTGCTTTTATATTCTTTTGGAAGACTTTCATGAATTTATTTGAGACAACATACAATTAGCAGGTGGTGACACGAGTCAAAGCCTAAATTATTTCTTGTGATGTGTTTCATAGGATGTGACATCTGTTGAAGTTTTACGTTATGATTTTATGAAGCCACATGAACAACTTCCGGTATGTGCCAGCAATTAGAGATAATTCTTAAACATAAATCCTTACTGTCTGAAGTGAAGAAAATATTGACAGGGCTACCAAGATTGCTTTGACTGAAATGTCTCGTGACACCAGCAAACCAACCACGAAGGCAGACTTGGTGTTATGTTTTGACTTTCGTCGAGGTCCCATGATGCCTGAAATGCCTGCAATACACAGTAGTAGCAATGAGTGTTTTATTCCACGCATGACTCACTGACACTCTGGCAAGGAGAAACAAGTGTCTCCTAAACACATACCAGAAATATTGTGGCTGTGAAATAAAGACAGGAATTAACAACATTTTAGGGAGAAACTGATGTGTATATTATTATTTGGTGGCACATTCCGAAGTAGAAGTAATGCACTGTTGGTGCATCCTAACATACTATGTATGTTTGTATTGAGTCTTTCTTTGTCCATTTTATGACAACTGTGACAATAAGGCATATATCCACTACTTTATTTTAATTTTTTTGTTTTTGTTTTCATTGCATATGTTTTTCCTTGTCATCATCACTAACCTTTTTTGTACACAGCATAATATAATAAACCAATTCCAGTATAATACAGATATGTAACTATTCTAACTCAGAGAGCAACGTTTCTTACAATCCCACAACATTTTAACGATTGTCTAATCTCACCACAATGCAGCTTATTTATGCATTTGTGTGTAAGCCAGCATAAACACTGACTCATGTGATGTGCATCTGGTGCTTAGAAATTATTAGAAGCTACACAGACAGTCTATAAATTAACTACCTCGGAAGGGGGGGGGGGGACAGAAAACATGTTGATTGATATGGGGTGTCACAACCTCTTAAAACAAAACCATGACCTTCTGTTGTGTCCTTCACTTGCTCAATTGAATTCTCTTTGAGTGGAGTAGTCATATCAGTAAATCATGTCATTGAAAATACATTGCATTTATTGCACTTTCTAGCACACCTTTTACCTTAGCAACCAGGTTTACTTTAGCAAATTTATCAATATTTGAAGTCAAACTAAACACCACAATACTCTAATTATAGGGACACTTACTGGCTGCTTTTCAAACTACAACTGGTTTTAAAACTACATTTTACTCAGCAGTTTTGCTATTACCACAAGCCTGTCAGAATATTAGTTCAAGCCAGTTTATTGTTAGTACAAGCACAGCCAGTATATATGTTATTAATTACATGAGCATGCTTGCCATTAGCTATTCAGCACCCTGAGCTGGTCAAATCTCAAGTGGCTGATGCTAAAAAGTTCTCTTCTTCTGATGGCCATGGAAGACAAGAATTCTCCAAGGGGCACACTGTGTAAGAAGTGAGTTATAGAAAAAAAGAAGCAACACAAGCAACTTACTCAGCCACTTGCTCACTCGTTTTAAGAGCAGCAGATACCATCTTCAAATAAATCTTCACAGTGATTTATTGGTTTTTCAAAGCAGTATGATCAAAGGGGAAAAGCTGAGACTGCACCTAAATATTATTTATGACCTTGGATTCACTAGCATAAAGCAAATGCCAGGTCACTATTGTTGCTAAGCAAGTAAAGTGAAGCATTTCTGCTACAAACACACATAAATGGTGCATTTGTAATTTCTTTAGCTATGACTGATTTTTGTCAGGCAACTTTAACACTCAATTTTTAACATGTATTATGCAATGCGATTTATGGAATCTAGCTTTTTGCAAGAGGAATTTACCTGGATACATTTTTATTGAACTAGTTTTCAAGCCACACCTACTCATATTAACCACACCCATTTTGTCGGCCACATCTATTTCCTGACCTGACCAATTTTGAAAATATATGCCTATGAAGAGTTGCTTTAGCGGACTTGTTATGGAGTATATTGTATATGTTAGAAAGTGGCTGCCCTGGCATCAACTCAGCAGCCTGGAGGATTATGTATTTAATCTAAATATATTGTGGTTATAGTCCTCTAGCTATATGCTGCACTAACATACTTGTCCACTCCAATGCAGACTTCAAAGTGAAGGAAGAAGTCAGAAGTTAAAGTTGGACTACTAACATGCACACATAATACATCAAACTATGGTTATTAATCCTGCTGCTTCATCCTACTCTGAAATGCACCTTGCCCACTAGTTGCCAACTCTGTACCCTCCTTTACCCACCCCATTATCCTTCTTCATCCCTTCCTTCTTTATATGATATCCGATTCCTTCTCCCCAGCCCATTTGCTGAGTGGTTTGGCCGAAGTGGTTGCCAGAAGCCCCACCTCCAAACCAACTTGCACTGGTTCTGGGCAATTATATGGGACAGAGCAGGTGCCCAATTACTATAGTGGTCAGCACAAGAGGCCACCCACTAAAGGTAGTTTAAAAGAAATAAATGAAATAATAAAGTAGATAGTTATAAGTGAGCACAAAGGAAACACAAGCAATTAAAGTAAAATTGGTCGGCATTAGAATTCCAGCTGCTGGAATACTCCGGACTGACCACGTGGCCTGCCTATCCACTCTCCTGCCTCATGTGACCTTAGCGCGTGCCTATTGCTTGTGGCAATAACCAGGAGTGAGGCTTACAACATCAGATCTAGTAGACATGTATCTCAGCACTTTGCCTCATTAATTAGTTCATTGTTCTTCACCATTTATTAGCTATGTACTTCACTGTACAGCCCAGGATGAGATAAGATAGTATAGCACACATAAGGAAAGTGGGTGAACAAAATAACAAAATTAATCATCTTCAATGAACTATAATTATGATTGTGATGGGGGGACGGTCCCTGAAGCTAAAGGTCTATGTAATAGAACGAAGTCCAACTTCTATCCATGCAGTGCGAGTGTCAAAGTTCTTCTTGGTTGAAGATGACCCCTCAGGATAAGTAGTTACTCTAATTGTATGCTGGATAACCTGTGTAGTTGAATTTGTGTAAATCAATGGCCAACAGTAGCTACCCTTCTTTATATTTTTATAACCAGTCATTTTTTTGTTTTCCCTTCTGTTATAAGGTGTTCATGACTTATTTCTAAATTATTGCGACATTATTTCCTAGTCAGACAAAATATGATTTTAAACTGTTGAATGAAATTGTCAATTTTATAACTAGCAACACATCCTTTATTAAAAATAACACGAGTCAGTACTTGTAGCTATGTAATTATAAAAATACACAATGAGTGCAATAAAAGTTGTGATGCAATTGTACAAACAACAAAACATGTCAATAGCTATAATCTTGTACACACCCAAATCAAAGTGATCAATGGAACTGACTGTTTAGGTAAAGTATCATTATACTTGCAGATGATAGAGAGATTCATTCATCTGCTCCGATGGACAGCAATTTCATGTCTCTGCTGATCCCCACCTCTGATGTGTAGCCCATCCCACCCCAGTACTGGAGACAACTGTCTGTCAGCTCTCGAGCCAGTCTCCCAGCCTTCAGTTTGCTCATGGACGTCAACTTGGTCATATCGTTACCTTCAGTGTATAACTCTAAAGAAAACAACCACCATCACAACAACAACAACAACAACTATTAACTCTTCATACATTATACTAGAACTTAATTGGAATAGAAAACAACAACAACAACAACAACTATTAACTCTTCATACATTATACTAGAACTTAATTGGAATAGAAAACAACAACAACAACAACAACAACAACACCACCAACAACAACAACTATTAACTCTTCATACATTATACTAGAACTTAATTGGAATAGAAAAGTGAATCAAAATATGTATATGAAAAAATAAAGATGCTAGGGATCCAACATAGATGTGGCTCTTGGTCTGGCTTCTTGGCTACGATATTCCACTACTTCCCATAGATGCTAGGGATCCAACATAGATGTGGCTCTTGGTCTGGCTTCTTGGCTACAATATTCCACTACTTCCCTTAGATGCTAGGGATCCAACATAGATGTGGCTCTTGGTCTGGCTTCTTGGCTACCATATTCCACTACTTCCCATAGATGCTAGGGATCCAACATAGATGTGGCTCTTGGTCTGGCTTCTTGGCTACGATATTCCACTACTTCCCATAGATGCTAGGGATCCAACATAGATGTGGCTCTTGGTCTGGCTTCTTAACTACAATATTCCACTACTTCTCTTAGATGCTAGGGATCCAACATAGATGTGGCTCTTGGTCTGGCTTCTTGGCTACAATATTCCACTACTTCCCTTAGATGCTAGGGATCCAACATAGATGTGGCTCTTGGTCTGGCTTCTTGGCTACAATATTCCACTACTTCCCATAGATGCTAGGGATCCAACATAGATGTGGCTCTTGGTCTGGCTTCTTGGCTACCATATTCCACTACTTCCCATAGATGCTAGCGGATCCAACAGATGTGGCTCTTGCGTCTGAGCCTTCTTGGCCTCGATATTCCACTACTCCATAATGCCTAGGGATACAACATAGATGTCGGTCTTGGTCTGGCTTCTTGGCCACCATATTCCACTACTTCCCAAGCCTCCACCCCTCCACTATTTGATGTTAACTAGAACATGCAGCGGTTGGTTTGCTTCAGTAGCTATAAAACTAGATCAAAATTTCCAGCACCATTTCTAACCCGCTATAACCAGCTATAAAAGAATGTTAGCTTCCAATTCTAAACCATTTAGTAACAATTTCTTTTAAGTTTTTTAAAAAAACTAGAGCATAATTGGACAAAATATTTTAGTTTCACCATTGTACTCATTTATTCACGCTGATGTGACTGTATATAACACACACTCATACGTATACTGTGTGATGTGACTGTATATAACACACTCATACGTATACTGTGTGTGATGTGACTGTATATAACACACACTCATACGTATACTGTGTGTGATGTGACTGTATATAACACACACTCATACGTATACTGTGTGTGATGTGACTGTATATAACACACTCATACGTATACTGTGTGTGATGTGATGGAATATAACACACACTCATACGTATACTGTGTGTGATGTGACTGTATATAACACACACTCATACGTATACTGTGTGATGTGACTGTATATAACACACTCATACGTATACTGTGTGTGATGTGACTGTATATAACACACACTCATACGTATACTGTGTGTGATGTGACTGTATATAACACACACTCATACGTATACTGTGTGTGATGTGACTGTATATAACACACACTCATACATATACTGTGTGTTTTTAATTGGATGCCATTGTCATTTATGTAATCACACTCCATTGAGCCTGTTCGAGGGGGCGTAACTTCCTCGAACTGGGAGAATGATTGAAGGACCAGTACTGACGTTCCTTACCCGCCACAGCTTCGGCTATACACCAATCGCTGGCACCAAGGTACTTGACGTAGTACCTGTGTAGCTAGAAACGGCGAGGAAGTGACTCCAAAAGTTACCCTTGTCATGCGCATATCCATAACACCCTCCCCACCGGGAGTTGCTTGCAAGAAGCGATGTAAATCTCGGTCATCTTCATGAAGTTCAACTTCACGGAACATCTTAGATATGTCCGCACTCATACCAATGACGTGAGAACGAAAAGCAAGGACTACATCTGTAAGTAAGGGGTAAAGGCTTGGACCAGGAAGTAGAGTGTCATTTAGAGATATCCCGGTAGTAGACTTAGCCGACGCATCAAAAACTACTCGGAGCTTGGTAGTAGTACTAGAAAGTTTGACGACTCCATGTGAGGGTAGATAGAAAGTAGTAGAATCGGGCTTGTTTAGTTCGTGAACTGGCACAGGCTCAGCGTGGCCTAATTCAGCATACTCTTGTAATGCCCTTTTGTAATCATCCCACTTTCCTTTGCGTTGAAGAGACTGCTTGTTTTGGTAGAATCTTCTACTAGCCTGACCTCGAGAAACACCTAAAATAGGAGGATTAGGCTTCACAGGTAAACGTACGACATACCGACCCTCCTCATTTCTGCTGTGCGTCGTTTGAAAATGTTCCAAAGCTTGTTGATCCTCATCCGTGTTTTGATTGAGGTCCGATGGCGCTTCTTCAGTTTCCCAGAAAGCTGTTAACAAGTTGTTGGTGTTGGAATCGGCTGCTCGGGAATGAAGACAAAGAAATGATTCCAAGGGAGGTGGCTGGGGAATATACTTTCCTCTGATTGACCAGCCAAACACAGTTTCCCAAGCGTATAGTGTGCCATCTGTAGAAGATCTTCTCCCAGGTAGCATGAGATGATCGAGTACATCGGAACCGAAAAGTAAATCGATCCTTCCCGGTTTGTCGAAGTTTGGATCAGCGAGAGTAAGGTCTTGTAAGAATGGCAGATTTCGGACCCCGTGTAGAGGAAATCCAGGCAAGTCGCCAGTAATTTTAGATATAATGACTGCTGTCATTGTAATAGAATCATGTCCATCAGGAAGCAGAGATAGTTCAGCTTTATAAGGGCAGGCAGGTATCTCCGTCTGTGATATGCCAGTCAATTGTGTTGGTTCATGAATCCTTTTGACCTTGAGGGATTGAGCTAGTCGGTTGGTTATGAAGGACATATGAGAACCACTATCAAGAAGTGCTCTTGCTTTCTGTCGTCGTCCTCTAGACTCAATAGTGACCTGGCATATTCCCAGAACTACTTTAGCTTCCCCTCGTGTTGTATTGCTGGATGGAGCAGTATGAGCATTAGTGGAAGATGATGCTTGTGCATTAATAGATTCAGTATTCGTAGATTCATTTGTAGTTTGAGCTGAAGGTCGACTTCGATGAAGAAGAGAGTGGTGACGCTTACCACATACTCTACAAGTACTACGACTAGGACAATCTCGGCAAAAATGATTAAATGATAGGCCATTTGTGCATACCTTTAGTTTGGATGCAGTACCGAAACGGTCCTCCACTGACTTAGCCTTGAATGCTGCGCATAAGTAGAGCGGATGACTGCCGTCGTGACATAAGGCACAGCTATCATCTCGCTGTACATGGAGATTGGTGGATTTTCCTTGCTTTGGTTTAGTGCTATATACGGTATGAGTTTTCAATGTTGCTGGGGGATCCACAGTCCTGCCCTGTAACCGTAGTCGGTATTGCTGAAGAAGTTCCACGAGCTTGTCTACAGTTGGAGTGGTCTTAGACTCAGCTGTTTTTTCTGTCCAATAACGAAAAAAGTCGTCAGGCATTAGGAGTTCAGCTATAACTGTGTAAAGGGTTTCAAGTGAATCCACTGAACATTCCTTCATGGTTGAGATAGTACGTTGAATGAGCGTAATAATTTGACCAATACCTTCATCCGTAAGTTTCCAGGAACGTTTAACAAATGCCTGGTGTGTGGAACGACCGATAATTTGAGGCTGATCATAACGCTCCTTCAGTGCTTGGACAGCAGCTTCATAGTCTGGGCCTTGCCTAGTTCGAGAATCAATGATCTCCTTGCCTTCTTTGCATTTTATTGTCATGAGCAAGAATGACAGCCGGTCAACATCAGTGAGTGTGGGATCCTTTTTCAAAACGTTATTAAATTTTTCCCAATAAGGACGCCACGCACTGTTCTCGCCATTGAAGCTGGGCAATTCAAGACGAGGTAAGCGATCGAATTTGGCCATACCACCATCGGGTTTAACATCTTTAGGAACAGATGTCTTGTTGTCTGGATTGTCCTTGTGATACCTCTCCCATAGTTTGGTTAAGTCTTTCATGGCTGTCTGCAAGAAATCCATAAGCTCAGGATGGTCTTTAAGAGGATGAACTTGTGCTTTCATTTCAGTTAGCTGAGTGTTCAATTCCTCCAGAGAAGGCTTTACACCGTAGCCGGTGATCGTAGGCTGAACAATCAATGAGTCGATTGATGTTCTGTATAAGTTCAACTTTGTAAGTGAACGAGCTGCAACAAGTTGTTGAGTTAAACCCTTGCGAGTAGCAAGCATTTTGTGACAATAAGAATGATACTCATCCTCTTCCTTATCCTGATCCTCTTCTTTGACATGGGCAAGAATGGCGTTTTGTAAAAATTCGGCGATTCAAATATCTGTATTGATTTTCTCGAGGTGGTGCTCGATAGAGCCAATGTCCAAATCTTTGAGAGTCTGTGCCGCAGAATCCCTACAGAAGCGCTCATTTCTCGAGACATCACGTCGATTGTTAGTTCGACGGCGTTTTAGTGCAACGAGATCTTCCTTCAGTAGTTCTGCCTCCAGTCGAACAAGATCCTGACTGGTCATCATAATGAATTTAATCCAGACAACTGTGATGGAAAGAAAAAACAAGATGAAAGAACAGAATAAAGTAAAAACAAAATAAAGAGTAGTTCAGTTAATTATTTGACACTTAGGAATTATGTATCCAGTAGTGCCGAAGAGACGTAGTCTTAACAGGCAGGTGTTCGTCTCTACTTTCAGGTTATCAATCCTTCCTGTAAAATCGACAAATCGACTATCTGGCAACAGGAGGATCCGGCTCGAAGGACCAAAATGTTCGGGACTGTCCTGCAAGAAGAGGACTTGTGTCCGAACGTCGTAGCTGGGTGACTTAGATAACTCAAAAGATGAAGTTAAATAAGCTTGTTATTATAGATAGAATAAATATACACAGCAAGTAAGATAAGATGAGTTACACGGAGTCAGTGAAAATGGTAACTAAGAAATAATACAGTGCATCAAACATATATAGAGTCAAACAACGAAAGACATCGACGATCTCCGATGAAGGCGGACTTGAGGCACGAGAGATACTGAGCGTGCGTGTTCAGGTCGTTGAAACACTTGCTAATATTTGTGGAGGACGGTTGGAGTCCGAACATTAGTATTATTGGAAAATTAAACAAATCACATAACCGTATGGTTATCCATAGGATAGTTATAAAATCATTTTTAGTTCTTATATTTCATCAGTAAAACTTTTAAACTTTTTGTCTTGCTTATCTAGTCATTACAAATTAATTCAATATGTAAGTTATACACATTGGACTAGTCTTTTGGTGTGAAAGTTGTCCAAAGACTAGTGGTTTAGAATTATTGCCATTGAAGCCATTAATTCAGTTAATTATGAGTGTGCAAAAATATTTTATCATGTATTTCTTAATCATAAGAATTAGGATGAGGTATTGGAGTTATGATGTAGGTAATGGAATTAGATGTATGTATTGGAATTAAGATGTAGGTACTGGAATTAAGATGTAGGTATTAGAATTGAAATATAAGTATTGGAATTAAGATGTAGGTATTGTAATTAAGATGTAGGTATTGGCCACGGTGCTTGTCATTTCAATCCAATCTTTCTGTTGGCCACTTCAAGCTGGTCTGGTTCCAGCTTCACTATTTTAGTTGACTTGTTACAATCCAATGATAATTAGCAGAGTGCTGTTTAGGAATGTTTTCAATTCCCACACTTTGGCTATGATTGTCTGAGAGAAAGTGCGGGGAAGGTGATGGAGAGGAAGGTATCAGAACACTAGCTCAGTACACAGTAACAAAAAATTTGATGTTTGCTGAGAAACAGTGCTCTTGATTTTATTTTCAGCAGTAAAACTAGAAGATATTTGCTATTGAATTTCCCGTTTTTCTACCCCTTTGCTGCACACACACACACACACACACACACACATCACCCTTCACCCGTCCTTCCCAACTAAATTGCTGAGGTATGTGGGATTCTAAATCAATGGAAGGGAACAGTAGAAATGTAAGTAGACTTTCAGAGTTTTATCAGTAGGAAAATGACTGAAGGCCAGATGAGGTTAGATAAGTAGTTGCTATATGACATAACATTATGTGATAACCTGAGATTCAAGGGCCACTGTACCTAAAAAAAAAAGCATTGTGAAGACATCTAGCAGTGGAATATATACATATTATATTCCATGCTAAATATCTTCACAATACTATTTTTTAGGTATCACTGGTGTACTCCCCTAATGTGCTAGTAGTTATAGCAACTGGCCTAGTTTACCAGTTTTCTTCAGCTACCTTCCTCTAGTGAAGCCTACTCAACCAATTTAGAGCAGCTGCTAAAATATCAACTGGGGGTGTAGGGAGCCCCTAGAATAGTTGTAAAGCCTTTACACCTTGAGTTCTCAGTCCTAGTACAAACTACTGCTGGTGAATACATCTAGTATAGAATAAGCCACTTTATTATACTGGTCAGAGTGATATTGCTAGATATTTCACTACTGCCTCTGGCTCATGAAAATACATTAATCTGCTAAAATATTTCTGCCATATCACACTCTGGCTCATGTAATAAGTGAAGTCCCTCAGCTCAGCTGCATTTATAAAATGTAGCTGCAGTGATTAACACAAGTATCACTATAGTGTTAGAGTTTGCTTTTTTTTTTTTTTTTTTTTTTTTTTTAAATATCTAGTAAGTGTCAAGTTTCACCCAATAGTTTGTGGTGGTTAACAAAGACAGGTTATACTAGTTTTCAGCCATTACTCTCTTTCTTATTGTGTATAATCATCTTCCTTTAAGTCTTATATTTAGTAAAATTTTGCATTGATGGCAAAGCGATTGTAAACTTTAAAACTTAGCTTTCAAGAAATGTCCTCCTTGTGAGCTAGGACTGTTGACAAGAAATAACTCTAGAGCGGTCCAAGTCATTTGTGCAAGTAGCTGACCAGTCATTAACATCACAAAAAAATCTTTTTTTTGTATATGCAAGAAACAACAACAATAAGTCCAGAGTGTAGCTAGCTATCACTCCAATGCATTGTTCAGAAGACAAAGGAAACACTTTAATGAGGGCAGAGACACCTCCTCTTCCAGGGATCATACCTAATAAGAAAACAACAACACATTATGATAAATGACAACACATGATAAATAACAACACATTATGATAAACAACAACACATGATAAACAACAACACATGATAAACAATGTTCAGAAATATTTTCTTTTTATGGACCTACTTGCACTGGCGACTATTGTAGGGCCCACAGTAGGTGAGAAGACACCATTTCTTGTCCCTCTGATCGGAACACCCTGGACATCTGCATCTTTTGGAGTGACTGTCATAGACACAAGTTGGCTTGTTTCTTTGTTCAAGACATCTAAAGCAAGCAGATAGTTGGGATTATTATTTACAGATACACTTTTTGGATTAAGATTGACTAACTTTGTCTTGACACACCAAGGGCGGTCCCTAGCGGCCTCACAACTTGGGCAGACGCAAGTCTTCCTATGGTTTACTACCTTCACCTGGCACTTGTACAATGGGTTGTCTTCACAATTGACAGTGGGGCAAACAGTCGTGCTCAGCTCAGCGCAGCTACAAAATTTAAACTTCACTTACATTACTGCACACACAAAATTAAAAACAAACAAACAAACTGACTTACTCTCCAATGCACTTGCCATCTTCTTCTTTAGTTCCGTTGGGGCAGTCACACTTACATGTGACAGAGTTAAACACGCGTCCAGGAGGGCACTTTATTCTTGGGCAGACGCAAGAGCAAGAGTTCCGGTCAAATATTCTTGGTTTGATGCAAGACCTGGGAATACAGCAAGCACACTCACCGCCGCCACTCCCCTTTGCAAAGGTAGGACGCCAGAAGCAGAATGACTTAGTATTTTGGCTCTCTGGACATGGTTTGCGGGTCACACACTTATCTCTGACTGTTATGTCGGAACAGCGTGGGCAGCGGCACCTCCTGGCTCTGGTGTCATACACACAAGTGGGTCTTCCTTTCTGCTCCAGACATCTGAATGCAGAAAAGAATATGTTCAGTAGTACCCATAGAAAGAAATAAAGTTGTTTCTAACCTTGTCTTTACGCAAGATTTTGCACTTGTGCTGGCATCACAACTCTGGCACACACACTTGTGGTTCTTCACGGCACAGTTCAGTTGAGGGTTGTCTCGACAGAATATGAATTTACAAGTATTTACATTGATGTCATCACAGCTGGAATAGAACAATGTGGAGAAATTCAACAAATGAATAATGACTCATTTCAAAGCTTACTCTCCAACACATTTCCCATTGATGTCCCTTGTTCCTCTGGGACAGTCACATCCACATGTGCGAGGGTTAAAGATTCTACCTGGAGCACACTTCACTGGAGGGCAGACACAAGAGCAGCTGCTTCTGCTGAATATCTTTGGCTTGGGGCATGGGTGTGGCTTGCAGCACAAACACCTTCCAAGGGCCTTCCAGTAGCAGAAGGTATTGGAGTGTTTAGAGTTTGGACATGGCTTGGTGGCTATGCAGGTTGGTCTGCTCCTGATGTCTTCACACGTCTTGCAGCCACATTTCACGTCATCATAATATCCCCGTGAGCGGAATCCAATCCTTTTCCACCATCCATTGATGAGCCTGTAGACGAGAACACAGCGAGTCCTCCACACTCTCCTGCGAGCAAAGCACGGAGGATCATCACATTTCAGTCCAGCACATGATCGATGATAAATTGGTGGCCAATAAAACTCGTTATTCGATGTGAATATTTTCTGTGTACATATAATACAAATTGGATGGGGATATCTATCACATTAGAATCTTAATTAGTTTACCCTGACAGGTCCCTTTTCACACCGTATTGGAGGAGGAATAATGGTAAAGGAATTTAACGTCGAACCAGTACTGCTGCTGCTACTACTACCGCTGCTATCACTACTGCTGCTACTACTATCGCTGCTGCTACTACTACTGCCGCTGCGGCCGCTGTCGTCACTATCATCATCATCATCATCACTCGAATCTGCTGAAGTCAAGTAACGCAGTTTTGAAGTAGCCCGACAAAAGGACAGAGTAGTGTCTCCTCCCTGTGGCATAACCTATAAAACAATTATGGTTGTTAAGGTACATTGTAAGACTTGGGGAGACAGTGAAGAGAAGAAGGAGGTTATGAAGTAATGTTTCTTCATACCACAAGAATGAAAGCAGCTATGAGGAGGAGGATGACTGAAAGTGACTTCATCCTTATCAAAAGTGCTTCAACTTGTGGGACCAGCAATGGATGTATGAGAAAATGACATTTGCTTTTATATTATTTTGGAAGACTTTCATGAATTTATTCGAGACAACATACAATTAGCAGGTGGTGACACGAGTCAACTCTAGCAGTCTAAACTCCACCCACACTACCACTATTAGGTTGGCATTGAGTACGGTTGAAATATGAAAGCATGGGAAAATTAATAGGTTTTTACAGACAAGCTTAAAAAGCCTAAATTATTTCTTGTGATGTGTTTCATAGGATGTGACATCTGTTGAAGTTTTATGTTATGATTTTATGAAGCCACATGAACAACTTCTGGTATGTGCCAGCAATTAGAGATAATTCTTAAACATAAATCCTTACTGTCTGAAGTGAAGAAAATATTGACAGGGCTACCAAGATTGTTTTGACTGAAAGACATAATAGAATTTATTTTCTATTAGCTTTAGACACAAGAAATACACGCAGCATTTGTGCCAGTATCAACAGATGGACATTCTCCAGAATCAAAGTGAAAAGTGATTAAGTGAACAAGTTGGCTGCTCCAGGAATGAAGACTACAGGCACTTTTACTGGGTAAACAACTTCATCTTGATAGAATTACACTTTCATCATAAAATATTCATGGGACAAGAACTAAAATATATCCAACTAGAATAGTTCGCCTTTTGTTTTACATTTCCTTATGAGGATAAATCCAACTTGAATTTGGAGCCATCCTCATAAGACAATGTAGAAGGATGAACTTTCCTACAGTTGGAGGCATTATATAGAAAATTTTAATTTTCATCCTCACTCTTATACTTTACTCCTTAATTGACACAATATAGCTATAGCTCTATAGGAATCCAATACTAAATTAGAAGCTAAATTATTCCGTAAAATGACGTTCACTGGCATAGGATTCTTGAACAGCTACAAATGCATTCAATTATGTTATTGAATTATTGTCAAAGTGGCCAATGAGTGATTTAAGTGTGTAGCTATTAAAATTCAAGTGGTATTCAAAGCAACTTATTTTTTTGTAGTTATTTTTTTAGTATTAGCGCACAACACATGTAGATAGGAGGTAATATAGTCCTAATATTCTATCTAAAAATGTTTGCTTGGGTGGGCGGGGCTATTTTAATCCATTGGGAGTAAATGCTTAGCATGATAGAACTAAATGCAGTGATTTTTTGGATTCCGCCAAATTGCATACTGCACGCAGGTGTGCAAGTATAATGGAAGGAAGCAGAGAAATTCCAGGCACACCCCTGCCCCGCCCCCTGCTCTCTTCACTAGATAAACTCTGAATTTATACATAATGAATAGTTTAATTCATTATCAAGTAGTCAATTTTTTACCTCCAATAAACAGGATTTCACAAAAACAAAATACCAGGTACAAAAATCAACAATTGTTAGTAATCAAAGAAATGAAAGTTCAGAATCTTTAATAGGGACAGAAGCATTTCCTTTTGTATGAATTGTACCTAAAGAAAAACATTACTCACATTAATAAAAAAATTAAATAATGCTTGAATTAGACCTACTTGCACTAGCAATTATTCTCTGAGCCACAGTAGGTGAGAAGACACCGTTTCTTGTCGTTCTGATCAGAGCATTCTGGACATCTGCATTTCCTAGCATAGCGATCATACACACATGTAGGCTGAGCCTTTTGTTCCAGACATCTGAAAGAAACAATATTTTGGGATAAAAATATATGTTTTATCATTGTACTCACTTTGTCTTGCCACAAGAGCTGCGGTCTTCAGCAGCATCACAACTCGGACAAACACACAGCTCTCTCTTGTTTACAACTTCTACCTGGCAGGGATTGTCTTCACAGTTGATGGAAGTCTCGTGCTAAGGTCTCCACAGCTATACAATATACAAAATTAAAAGAACTAAGAGCTGACGTATAATTTTACACTTTGATTTACTTTCTGATGCACTTGTCCCCAACTTCTCTCATGCCCCTAGGGCATACACATGTGCACGTGTCCGGGTTAAAAATCCAACCTGGGGCGCACTGTATGTCTGGGCAGACACAAGAGCACAAGGTTCTATCCAATATTCTTGGTCTTGGGCAAGACATTGGAGTACAGCAATCACACTTGGCCACTCCTCCTTTCACAGATGCAGGCCACCAGAAGCAGAATGAATTAGATTCCCTGCTCTCTGGACATGGCCGAGTGGACACACACCTCTCTCTGACGGTATTATCAGAGCATTGTGGCAACGACATTTTTGCGCTGATCTGTCATATACACAAGTTGGTCTTTCCCTCTGCTCTAGACATCTACATTAATAATGTCAAAAAACGTACTCTAATGAAACATAAAAAGAGCAAATTTTTCTTCTTACTTTCACTTACCTTGTTAGTACACAGGACATGGCGTTCTTGCTGGCATCACAACTCTGACATACACACTTGTTGAGGGTTGTCTTGACAGAAGATGTATCTGCAAGTCGTCACACTAATGTTGCTGCAACTGAAGACACCAACAACAACAGCAACAACAACAACAACATAGAATTTTATGAACAAATGTATTATAATAAAACTGTACTATAACTTACTCTCCAACACATTTGCCGTTAATGTCCCTAGTACCTCTTGGGCAGTCACTCCCACATGTACGTGGGCTAAAAACTCTTCCGTCAGGACAAGTCACAGATGGACAGACACAAGAGCAGCTGGTTCTGCTGAATAGCCTTGGTCTAGGGCACGGTGTAGGCTTGCAACAGGCACATCTTCCTGCTGTGGGGTTTCCATTAGAATCATCAGCAGGAGCTTCACGCTTGCCAATGGGAGGAGTGGCAGACTTCCAGTAGCAGAATGAAGTAGAATGTTCAGTGTTCGGGCAAGGCTCTGTGGTGACACAGATGAACCGACTCTAGATATCTTCACACTGCTTGCAGCCGCATTCCAAGTCTTCCAAGAATCGCTGTGTGCGGAATCCTATCATCGCCACCATCCGTTGACGAGCCTGTAGAACACAACGAGTTCTCCACACTCTCTTGCGAGCAAAGCATGGAGGGTTGTCACATTCCAGTCCAGCACATGATCCACGATAAATTGGTGGCCAATAAAACTCGTTATTCGATGTGAATATTTTCTATGCATTAAATTTTCTAATGAACATTTTAGAGAGTTGAGGGGAATGAAAGTAGCTAACTTACCCTGGCAGGTCCATTTTCACATCTTGTTGGAGGAGGAATGATGATGGTTGCTGAGGTACCACAGCTACTACTACCACTGCTACTACCACTCCTGCTACTACTACCACTCCTGCTACTACTACCACTCCTGCTACTACTACCACTCCTGCTACTACTACCACTGTTGCTGTGGCTACTATCACTATCATCATCATCACCATCATCATCATCATCATCATCACTTGGATCTGCTGAAGTCATGGATATCAGTTTTGGAGTAGGTCGACAGAAGGACAATGAAGTTTCTCCTTCCCGTGGCATTACCTTCAGCAAACAAAAACAATCAAATTGTTAGCTACTATTAAGTTATTTTTCTGATCGAGCAGGAGAATAAAAGAACAGAAAAACAGGTGAAAGGAATATTTCATACCACAAGAACAAAAGCAGCAAAAAAACAAAAGTATTCCTGAAAAAAGCCTCTCATGTTGTTCAAATAAAATGGAAGTAATGGAAGACAATTTAATGGTTGAATGTAAGAACTGATGGACTCACATACTTACCTTCATAGTATCAAATGTATATTGAAAATTTTAAGCCTAAACTTAGTGGTGCTACTCTATCAAATGTGACAGTGAGTATAATGGTCGAAATACAAAGACACATACAAACACCACAATGCACTTCGCCTATGCATTTGTATCACAGTGTCTTCTTAATGTGAATGTGATGAAATGTCTCGTGACACCAGCAAACCAACCACGAAGGCAGACTTGGTGTTATGTTTTGACTTTCGTCGAGGTCCCATGATGCCTGAAATGCCTGCAATACACAGTAGTAGCAATGAGTGTTTTATTCCACGCATGACTCACTGACACTCTGGCAAGGAGAAACAAGTGTCTCCTAAACACATACCAGAAATATTGTGGCTGTGAAATAAAGACAGGAATTAACAACATTTCAGGGAGAAACTGATGTGTATATTATTATTTGGTGCTTGAATGGCACATTCCGAAGTAGAAGTAATGCACTGTTGGTACATCTTAACATACTATGTATGTTTGTATTGAGTCTTTCTTTGTCCATTTTATGATAACTGTGACAATAGATGGTATAAAGGAACATATTCACTACTTTATTTTAATTGTTTTGTTTTTGCTTTCATTGCATATGTTTTTCCTTGTCATCATCACTAACCCTTTTTGTACACAGTATAATAAAATAAACCAATTCCAGTATAATACAGATATATAACTATTCTAACTCAGAGAGCAATGTTTCTTACAATCCCACAACATTTTAATGATTGTCTAATCTCACCACAATGCAGCTTATTTATGCATTTGTGTGTAAGCCAGCATAAACACTGACTCATGTGATGTACATCTGGTGCTTAGAAACGATTAGAAGCTACACAGACAGTCTATAAATTAACTACCTCGGGAGGGGGGGGGGGGGGGGGGGACAGAAAACATGTTGATTGATATGGGGTGTCACAACCTCTTAAAACAAAACCATGACCTTCTGTTGTGTCCTTCACTTGTTCAATTGAATTCTCTTTGAGTGGAGTAGTCATATCAATAAATCATGTCATTGAAAATACATTGCATTTATTGCACTTTCTAGCACACCTTTTACCTTAGCAACCAGGTTTATTTTAGCAAATTTATAAATATTTGAAGTCAAACTAAACGCCATGATGCTCTAATTATAGGGACACTTACTGGCTGTTTTTCAAACTACAACTGGTTTTAACTATTAGTTTAGTCGCTGGATTGGCAATTATAACTACATTTTACTCAGCAGTTTTACTATTACCACAAGCCTGTCAGAATATTAGTACAAGCCAGTTTATTGTTAGTACAAGCACAGCCAGTATATATGTTATTAATTACATGAACATGCTTGCCATTAGCTATTCAGCACCCTGAGCTGGTCAAATCTCAAGTGGCTGATGCTAAAAAGTTCTCTTCTTCTGATGGCCATGGAAGACAAGAATTCTCCAAGGGGCACACTGTGTAAGAAGTGAGTTATAGAAAAAAAGAAGCAACACAAGCAACTTACTCAGCCACTTGCTCACTCGTTTTAAGAGCAGCAGATACCATCTTCCAACAAATCTTCACAGTGATTTATTGGTTTTTCAAAGCAGTATGATCAAAGGGGAAAAGTGATAGTTCCCCTGAGACTGCACCTAATTATTATTTATGACCTTGGATTCACTAGCATAAAGCAAATACCAGGTCACTATTGTTGCTAAGCAAGTACCAGGTCAATATTGTTGCTACGCAAGTAAAGTGAAGCATTTCTGCTACAAACACACATAAATGGTGCGTTTGTAATTTCTTTAGCTACGGTGTATGGGTCTCTTTTACCCTAATTACTACATTAATCATAGGGGCGTGATGTGGCACTGATTTTTGTCAGGCAACTTTAATACTCAATTTTTAACATGTATTATGCAATGCGATTTATGGAATCTAGCTTTTTGCAAGAGGAACTTACCTGGATACATTTTTATTGAACTAGTTTTCAAGCCGCACCTGCTCATATTAACCACACCCATTTTTGTCGGCCACATCTATTTCCTGGCCTGACCAATTTTGAAAATATATGCCTATGAAGAGTTGCTTTAGCGGACTTGTTATGGAGTATATTGTATGTGTTAGAAAGTGGCTGCCCTGGCATCAACTCAGCAGCCTGGAGGATTAAATTTATTGTGGTTATAGTCCTCTAGCTAGATGCTGCACTAACATACTTGTCCACTCCAATTCAGACTTCAAAGTGAAGGAAGAAGTCAGAAGTTAAAGTTGGACAACTAACACACATAATACATCAAACGATGGTTATTAATCCTGCTGCTTCATCCTACTCCGAAATGCACCTTGCCCCCCAGTTGCCAGCTATCCTGTACCTTTTACCCGCCCCACTCTCCTTCTTCATCCCTTCCTTCTTTATATGCTATCCGATTCCTTCTCCCCAGCTCATTTACTGAGTGGTTTGGCCAAAGTGGTTGCCAGAAGCCCCACCCCTAAACCAACTTGCACTGGTTCTGGGCAATTATATGGGACAGAGCAGGTGCCCAATTACTATAGTGGACTGCACAAGAGGCCACCCACCAAACATAGTTTAAAAGAAATAAATGAAATAATAAAGTAGATAGTTATAAGTGAGCACAAAGGAAACACAAGCAATTGAAGTAAAATTGGTCGGCATTAGAATTCCAGCTGCTGGAATACTCCGGACTGACCACGTGGCCTACCTATCCACTCTCCTGCCTCATGTGACCTTAGCGCGTGCCTATTGCTTGTGGCAATAACCAGGAGTGAGGCCAACAACATCAGATCTAGTAGACATGTATCTCAGAGTGGAAGAGTAACACTGCAAAGTTTTTTTTTACCACTTTGCCTCATTAATTAGCTCATTGTTCTTCACCATTTATTAGCTATGTACTTCACCATACAGCCCAGGAGGAGATAACAGATAGTATAGCACACATGAGGAAAGTGGGAGAACAAAATAACAAAATTAATCATCTTCAATGAACTATATGATTGTGATGGGGGGACGGTCCCTGAAGCTAAATTGGAAAAGTTGGGGTCTATGTAATAGAATGAAGTCCAACTTCTATCCATGCAGTGCGAGTGTCAAAGTTCTTCTTGATTGAAGATGACCCCTCAGGATAATACCTAGCAGTAGCTACTCTAATTGTATGCTGGATAACCTGTGTAGTTGAATTTGGGTAAATCAATGGCAAACGGTAGCTACCCTTCTTTATATTTTATAACCAGTCATTTTTTTTTGTTTTCCCTTCTGTTAAGGTGTTCATGACTCATTTCTAAATTATTGCAACATTATTTCCTAGTCAGACAAAATATGATTTTAAACTGTCGAATGAAATTATCAATTTTATAACTAGCAATACATCCTTTATAAAAATAGCATGAGTCAGTACTTGACATATTATGCTTGTAGCTATGTAATTATAAAAAATACACAATGAGTGCAATAAAAGTTGTGATGCAATTGTACAAACAACAAAACATGTCAATAGCTATAATCTTGTACACACCCAAATCAAAGTGATCAACAATTTGTGCATTGATGTGGAACTGACTATTTAGGTAAAGTATCATTATACTGGCAGATTATGGAGAAATTCATTCATCTGCTCCGATGGACAGCAATCTCATGTCTCTGCTGATCTCCCACCTCTGATGTGTAGCCCATCCCACTCCAGTACTGGAGACAACTGTCTGTCAACTCTCGAGCCAGCCTCCCAGCCTTCAGTTTGCTCATGGACGCCAACTTGTATCGTTACCTTCAGTGTATAACTCTAAAGAAAACAACCACCATCACAACAACAACAACAACTATTAACTCTTCATACATTATACTAGAACTTAATTGGAATAGAAAACAACAACAACAACAACAACAACTATTAACTCTTCATACATTATACTAGAACTTAATTGGAATAGAAAACAACAACAACAACAACAACTATTAACTCTTCATACATTATACTGAACTCAATTGGAATAGAAAACAACAACAACAACAACAACAACTATTAACTCTTCATACATTATACTAGAACTTAATTGGAATAGAAAACAACAACAACAACAACAACTATTAACTCTTCATACATTATACTAGAACTTAATTGGAATAGAAAACAACAACAACAACAACAACTATTAACTCTTCATACATTATACTGAACTTAATTGGAATAGAAAACAACAACAACAACAACAACTATATACTCTTCATACATTATACTAGAACTTAATTGGAATAGAAAACAACAACAACAACAACAACAACAACAACAACAACGATTAACTCTTCATACATTATACTAGAACTTAATTGGAATAGAAAAGTGAATAAAAATATGTATATGAAAAAATAAAGATGCTAGCACACACACTCATACATATACTGTGTATGTTTAATTGGATGCCATTGTCATTTTTATGTGATCACACTCCATTGAGCCTGTTCGAGGGGGCGTAACTTCCTCGAACTGGGAGAATGATTGAAGGACCAGTACTGACGTTCCTTACCCGCCACAAGCTTTGGCTATACACCAATCGCTGGTACCGAGGCACTTGCAACGGGAGCTGCTTAAAGCGTGGACAACTCACACAACTAAAAACTAAGTCTAACTGTTTGGGTAGGGCAAAGATCATCAGTCAAATCTACGTGGAATTCACAAAACATAATATGCTACACACTATGACACAGGGCTAATGGTTTAGAAGAGATATGAATATCATTAGCCAGTGTTCAACACATGCGAGGTGTTTATGAGTCCATTTAATACTTCAGTTTTGCTTTTCTGTTCAGACGTAATCCTGAACAGAGCTTCTACCATTGGCTTAGCTGGGGTAAGATGTCTTTGCTCTAAAATAGTAGCTTCTCTATCTACAAAATCACAAGTTAAGTCTTCTGCAGCATTTTTATCTGAAAATATGTTGTAGATTTGGGTGTAAAAATAGTCTCAAATAAAAAATGATGTATCATATTTTGGTAAATGAATTGTTTCATCCTAAGCGTTGGTGAAACTTGCAATTGCTCTCCAATATTTTAATTATCAGTTCTGATTCAATAAAACACGTGGTAAATCATTTCTAATAAATGCCGCTCTCACCTAGTGGTTGCATTCGGCTGTGAATTGAAAAGAATAGCAGCTGCAATATCTGATTGAGCAAATATGGTACATACAAGAGATGGTATAAAAGTATGATCAGGAAAACATACATGGGTTTGAGCAAGTGCTCTGATGAATTCAATTAGAAATATACATAAGAGTGAACAATGGGAGACTGTATTATGGAAATAATTAAAAATTGGATATAATATGTTATACTATATAATGTGTAAGTTGGGTACTTCTCTTAAGCAATTCAAGGATGGGTGTATTTTTTCTATTGTAAAGTGCGGCCTTTACAAACTATACAATTATTTCTTAGAAATTCTTGCTTATTCAAGACACAAAGAGTTGAAGTGAATAGTTACTTTGGCAGTGGAGACTCTATAATGTTTTAGCCCAATTCATGAAGTTAAGGATGACATCATTCAGTAATAGTCTAGCAGCCACAGGGCAATTTTTTTGCCTAACTTTAAAAGTCTTATTTTATGCTAAAGTTGAAATGATATCCAACATACCTAAAACCACAATTTCATGATATATTACCTTAATTGGGTTGATTTTCATCATTAAGCTTTGTATCAGTGATGCTTTGTGTGCACAGTGCACCATTTTTCTTCCATGAACAGAATGTGGTATATTCCACACCTCTGAACCTTACATGATAAAGTGCCAGTTCATAGGCCAAAGGGTTGTCTAAGTTGAGGCCATGAGAAGTGGTCTGCAAGGTCATTGCTCTAGCAGAGATGGTCTCTGTGTCAAATATCTTTGTCTTATCTAGCCTCACATGTTTATACTAAAAGACATAGTATTCATACTTGTATAGATGCAACTATATCAAGGAACTTCCTTGACAGTCAAATATTTTCAAGGATCAAGGATAAACTCAGTGGGTTTCTATAGTTTGTCAAGGAAGTGGACATTAGCTTGTGACCTGACGATGACCAGCTGTGATGATTGTGATATAAACTATTGCCAACCTACGTGCAAAAAATTACCTAGAGTGAGCAAAATTACTTTAGTTCTATATTTTTCTTAGTCTGGCATACCAATACCCTCTATTGAACTTCTACACTGGGAGAGGGTCTTGAGACATTACCATACCAAATTTATTCTGCCACATATATAATGTGGCTGTGAATTTCTTCTAGCAAATTACCGAGAATGGCCTTCCTCAACTACAAACTGAAATTTCTATATAGTGCGTGTCAGCCATCCTTCACAGCTAGGCTTAGCAAGCATGGCTAGTTTGAGATGTGTCTATTGCATTCTCTGTGAGGATGATCTTTTTCAAACAGGGAAGGGAGACAAGCAAAGTAAAGGTTTTTGCATCCATTGGAAATTTTTCTACCTGCCACTAAAGATCAGATCACCTCCACCAGCACCGCCAGACTAATCTTCTCTAGTTTTATGCAGTTAGGCTTAACTGATTCAAACTCACCAGTTAATCTCCCAGATCTTTTTCTTGACATCTTCTTCGCCTCATGTAAGAGAAGCTTAGAGTACCAATGAAGAAAGTATGATTAAGAGACTAGGGTAATGCTAACTCAGACTTTTGATTCTTTAAAGGTCTACACTGATCAGCATCCAACACGCCCTGTACTCATTCCAAGGAAGAGTATTATGAGGAATGTGACTACCAGGACACAAGCGAATGAAGATGCTGTGGAAGAAACTGAGGCATCACTGATTCGTCAGGAGAGACCTAACATCAGGAGTCCTGATTCTTTGGAAGGCGAAGTGAGGTATGAGGGGGAAGTTGTGCATGGCAGCGTAGTTGTGTCCAGGGGAAAACAGAAGAGAGGGCTCAGTCTAAAGAAGGGGGAAATGTGGGGACCCGCCCCTCCCATGAACTTCTGGACTCATTCATTGGACACTGTAATTGTCTGTCTGTCTGTCTGTTTGTCTGTTTGTCTGTTTGTCTGTCACTCTGTCAACAGCAGATATCGAAGATGGCTCATTCTTCTTTAATTTGCCAAAATTTCGGCCTAGATTTTGAGAAAAGTCATACGCTACAGTTAGTGATTCTATATGGCCACACCCATTCATTCCTTTAAATTACGTGCATTAGAATCACGTGCACTCACGTTAGCATACAATTTTTATCATGCCTAGTTCATAGTTCCAGTGCTGATTTCTTCCTCTGGTGTATTTTACATGACGAAGCCTCTTCTGTTACTGGAGGTGTGATTCTTTCATCAACTGCAAGTATGCCTGCTCTTCAAAAAGTGTGCAACATGCATGTTCCTGAGCTTATGCACATATAAACTCTATTGGTTCCTGAAAAGCCACACTTCAGCTTGTAGGGATAAATTTCTTTACACTGTTAGTCTAAAGGTGTCCACACTAAGCCACAGCTAACATAATTATATAGCTAGCTTAATATGTCAAAATTTATAATCATAAATAAAACAAAACCATTTTTGTTGCAAGCTGAAAATTAAAGAACTGTTTCATTCTACAATAGTGACTTTGTTTGCAAATTATTGCATTTTTATAAAAAAACTATATAATGCTGAGAGTCTGTACTATTAGTGCTCTAGTTCATTCTGTCTGTATGTCGGTCACTCTGTCAACTGCGGATCTGAAGATGGTGGACATTTATTCCTTTAGTGAAGAGAAACTGCAACTATATGACGATTCAAGTCACTTTAATTTGCCACTTTTTTTTGTGTAAATTTCAGCTTAGTTTTTGAGAAAATGAGAGACAAAGCAGACGCTGGGGTGAGTGCTGCTATATGGCCACACCCATTCATTCATTTAACAGCCACTTAGAATCACCCATGCTCATGTGAGAGTACAAATTTTATTGCTCCCGGTTCAGATTTGTTACGTCGTGGTTTCTATAGTTCCAGTGTTTACCTATTCTTTTGTCTAGTGTTGGGAAGTCTCTGCTGCTGGAAGTGTTCTTTTTTCATCAACTGTAAGTATGCCTGCACTCAAAGGTATACCCTAAGTGTTCGTGTAGCGTGCATATTATAAAGTCCAAATGTTCCTGTGTGTTTATTTTTTCCTACCAAGCCAAGATTAATACTAAAGCCAGAGAATGCCACAAAGTCCTCAGAAAGGCATATAAATCGTATGGCTGAGTGTCAAGCATGATATAGAACTTTAAAATGTGTAGATTAGTCCCAGGAGCATAGAATGACTGATTTTAAATTTCATGCCCATAAAAGGGCACTTGAAACTCCTTGAGAATCCGAGCTGGCCAATATTAAATACCATAGTTAAAAATTTATATTCATAAATAGAACAAAACAATATAGTTACAAGGATAGTTAAAACTTTGCTCAATTCAACAGTGGTGACTTCTTTTGCAAATTATTGCATTTTTATACCAACACTGAGGATGTGCATTCTTAGTGCTCTAGTATTAACCTGAATGATCACCATTTACCCGGCAAACGAGGATAGACCAAGTTAAGTGTTAAGTTTCTAATCCTTTGATCTCTGGACAAAAGTTACTACTGACCACACCTTACCTATGTGTATATTGAAGTCACATTCTACAATGTAAGACTATCAGAAGTCTCTTGAGATGTGCATGCCATAGCCTCTAATGGACACCAAGCCATCCTTTCCCTCATCATCAAAACTCACCTGTAGCAAAGTCAGTATCCTTTTGGTAAGTTGAAATCCGATGTTTCAGATCCAGCGTATTCTTAGCCAAGATGGAGTCAAGGACAGGCTTGAAAACTAATGAACAAACATCATATTGTACAAACATTTGATTTAGACTGAGTGCTTGAATCACAGAAAAGTGCAGTGCTTAAAGTTCTACCTGATATGTGGTAATTGCTATGCATCTGAGCTATGACCTAGTTGAATCGTCATTTTGGTATCACTGGGCATGCTCTGAAGAATTTAGCACTCCTGTTGTCGTCAAAATTCGATACATCTACACACACATACATATAGAATAATTAGTGAGGTGTTTCAAATAAAAAAATGCTCCAAAGTAAAGTCTTGAACTCTCATAATTGAGAGATGAGTAATAAATAATTTACTTGTAGCTAGTTGGATTATTATACTAGTCAACAGCAACAATAACAAGAATGGTAGAAGAATATAAATGCATGCTTACTTAGTAGGTGCTTGCTGTTCCAATACCATTATTCTATTTGGAGGTGTGGTCAAGTTATGTTGCTGCCAAACACCCAGGAGACTGGTGTGTAGAGAGTTACATGATCTAACAAGAAGACTGCCTCCTTTTTTCTCCCGCTCTAAATAAAAGAGATTAAGAGAGAACACAAAAAAAATTGTGAAATATATATTAGATAATATTTATAGCAAAACTTACCTTAAGACACTGAGCTCAGACGAAATGCACACAAAGTTGAGATGTAAATAAATTGTGGGTGGAGTTTCGATCAAATGTGGGTGGGATTTTTATATCAGTAGAAGCTCAGGTGAAATGCACGCAAAGTTTTAAAAAAGATGTTGGTAAAGTTAAGATTGAATGTGAGTGAGGTGTAGATCAGTGGATATTCAGACAAACAATGTAAATAAAGTTGAGGAAATTTAAATACAAGGTGGGTGGAGTTTCGATTATAATTGGATGAGATTTAGATGTGTAGACGATCTGATGAAATGCACATAAAGTTGAGGTGCTTTAAATAAGCTGTTGGTGGAGTTAAGACCAGATGTGGGAGGGTTTAGATAAGTAGAAGCTCAGACGAAATGCACGTGAAGTTGAAGAGAAGACTTTAAAAGGTAAGGTTGAAGTTTAGACCAAATGTGGGTGGGTTTTGAAGTTCGGACAAAGTGTATCCTAAGTTGAGGAGGAGGAGATTTAAATAAAGTGTGGGTGGAGTTAAGGTAAAATATGGTGAGATATGGAAGTAGAAGCTTAGGCAAAATACGCATAAAGTTGAGGAGTTTTGATGAAAGCATCGAGAAGTTGAAAATAATGTTTCAGTAGTTATAGAGATAGTCGTTTTGGTAGAATGTATCCTAAGTCTACATAATCACTATTGTAATATAGTTGTTGTAGACGATCACAACTACTACAATGTTTAATTCCTTTTATTAGAGCTGACTGATGAGAGCCACCGATGCACTCATATAGTGTCAAATATAGCAGTCTCTTGTACTGCCATCCTTGTACAAGAGCTGCTGCACCATCCACACCAATATTGTTAAAGCCAAGGTTTAGTATATTTAGGTATTTACAATTCTTCATTATATCAAGCACAGCAGAAATACCATCTGATGTGATTTTATTATTGGAAAGGTTCAATTCCTGTAATTTAGTGCAATATTGAAGTCCCTGAGATAGACATGCTACACCATGTGAGCTAATGTTATTCTCACTAATGTCTAGTTGCACTAGTTGTGTGAACTTCTTCAGTCCAACACTCAGACATGCTATACCATCATCACCTAATTTAGTACCTCCAAGATCCAGTGTTTGTAAAGAATCTCCACACATGACATCTACTAAGGTAGCTACACCTTCTGGACCTAGATTAAAGTCTTCCAGTTGAAGATGTTGTAGATGTTGATTGCAACTAATCACATGATTCCATACACTTAGGCCCTCTGGGATGAACCTGTTCTTTCGTAGTTTTAGTTTTGTTAAATCTGTGTGATCCTTCAGAGCCTCTGCTACTTCCTTGAATTCATCTTCATAATATCCGAGATTCAGACTGCGTAGACTCTTACAATGGAATAGCATTTTACTAAGAACTGATGCCCAATCTGAATTAGGAGAACCACTCAATTTTAGATTGTGTAAATTGATCCATAACTCCATATTACTACATAACAAAGCAACTTCATGTGAATTAAGCGAACAATAAGACAAATATAGAGTGTGTAGCTTAGTGAAACACTGGACAGCTTCTAATAAAGGACCATGGGAGAGATCATTATAGTACAATACCAGAGTATGTAATGACTTGTACGTTTCCAGACATTCACTAATAAGCTGTGCACTACTACAACTATTATATAGCAAACTAAGCATTATGTAATGAAGATTAGGCAAACATTTTAAGATACTGCACAGAGTTGGTACTGCATCATCAGCGATTCCCTGACACACTATTCCAATAACATTCTTCACATGCTCCTGTTCAGTCACCAGTTCACCTATGTTGGAAATGTTAGATTCAGACAGTTGCAATGTTGGCCAATTCCCACAGTATAAAGCTCTCCTCAGAGTATCCATGTCTACTCCACTAACACTATTCCAAGATAAAGTAAACACCACACTTCTGATATAAGTCCTGGCTCTGTGCTCTAAGACTTTCTCAATACCTTCTTCTGTAGTATTCACATTATGAAGATACAGATCTAGGCTAGGTAGTTTCTCTGTAGCTTTAGCTATAGCTACTGCTCCTTTATCTCCTAGTTTATTTCCCTGCAAGTCTAGTCTTTTTAGATTGCTACAGTGGACTAGTGCATCTGCTAATGCTGTGGCTCCTGAGTCTCCAATAGAGTTACACTGAATGGACACCTCCTGTACTACACTACATCGTGCTAGGCAGCCAGCTAGTGTTACAGCTCCCGAGTCACTTATTCTGTTAAAATCAAGAACAAGCTTCCCTAAGACTGAAGGGTTCAATGCGCTGGCCAGTATCTCTGTTTCTTCATCATCAATACAACAATTAACAAGAACTACTTCAGTACAGTGAGCTAACCTCTCATGAGTGATAGAAGGAACTGTCTCAGAGTTATATAACTGTAGCCATGACAGATCATGGTCCCGTGTCACCTGGCAGCCAAAAGAATAGCTTAATATTTTCCTCCACATCCCACAATCAGGATTACAAAAATCATAATTAAAACCTGTATAAAATACTTGTTTTATATACTTACTTTTAAATTTCAAAAGTTGAAAGACCTTTTCAGGATGAGACAAAGGTGGGTCAAATCTTAGATACAATCTCAAGACCTTGAGGTTAGGAAGTGTTACTCCACCAGTAAGAAGTTCTATTCTAGACTTTGTAAGATCTGTATAAGTGAAATCCAGCTCTTCTAAGAAAGGTACATGATGACTTAAAAAACTGTTCATTGCGACAAAAAACTCATCATGAATTTTAGAAAAACTAATTCTCAAACATTTGATAGACTGAAGTTTGTTTCTGGAAGCCATTGAAGTGAACAGCTCAATTCCCTCGCTATCCCATGCACTACATATCGATATCGTAGTAACAGGCTTTGTACATTTAGAGAGAACAAATCCTTGAGCAATAGAGCTTATAACGTCACCCCCAACATTAATATTTTTACCAAATACAGCTAAGTCACACAACTCTACATGCTGGGACTCAAAGGCACATTGAATGTTAAAAGAAATTTTTTTTAGTTTTTTGATTACTAGAGTGGCAAATTTGATGTTATTAAATAATGGAGTCAACCCACAATAAAACTTCCAAACATTTCTCAAACTATACTTTACAATTAGCTTATCTTCTACCTGAGCTTCACGTATATAAAAAGCTGCCAGAAACTCTTGAAAGGTAAGATGATGAAAAGTGTACAAGTCTTCACTTCCGTAATATTCAGATGTACGCTCTATTGTTAAAAGACCAAAATCTAAATTTGTGGAGACAGAAATCTGAGCATCACTTTTCTTGATTACTTGTTGAGAGTTAATGATCATATCATATGCTAACTTGCATATTGAATTGAACAATGCCTTCTCCTCCCCACTCAGTTCCATCAAAGACTTCATTTGTATAACACCTTCACTTTTATTTACTTTGTGTCGTAATATGGTAGCTATTGTGAACTGCTCGTAGATTTGTGTTTCTGTTTGAGGAATGTTACCTTCTAGCTTACTGAACAAGAAACATATCATAGCTGCATGGACCGGTAGGTAGCACATGTGGAGAACATTGGGATGCTGGTGTAGGTACTCCTCCATTTTAACAACCATACCAGAGTTATGGAAGGGATAAGATCTTACATAGCTGTAGATCTGATCCTTATGAAACCCTATAACTTCAATGCGTGTTTTACATCTCTGTTTTAATTCATTTGTAGCTACAGGGCGTGATGCTACTATAACCATAGAGTCTGGAAGAAGTGTCCTGGTATTGAGCAACTCATTAATTACTGAATTTTTCATTTTCTCGATAGGATACTCATCTAGTCCATCTAGAATGAAGCATGCTCCTTTCCCTCTATATTTTTGTAGGTCATGTTCAATATCTTTATTAAGAACATTTCCATAAAAGATCTGGAGTAAGTCTAGCAAAGTCTTATCTTTCCCACTTTCATTTATTAATCTTAGAGTTACTAGGAACACCATTTTTGCTCCTTGCAAGACTTTCTTCCCCTCTGCCCAATCTCTAGATATCTTGTGAACTAGTGCTGTCTTGCCACAACCTGGACGACCTTCTATTAAAAGAAAACCTCCTTCTCTATACTCTTTAAACACCTCTTCGTACTCTGCTACTTCCTTACTCTCTAGAATGTCATCCATGTCTCCACGAATTGTATAATAGTCGCAAGTATTCATACGTTTTCCCTGCTTACTGATAAGTGCTAGATTAATAAATTCAAAATGACCTGTAGGAGGCCAAGAGTCTACACCTAGTTTTCTCTCTGAACTAGAATAAAGTTTTAGCAGTTCTATTTTTTCTGGAGGATATACAACACTCAGACTTATCTCTTCACTACATTCAGTCTCATCAACTTGACAAACTCTACAAGAATAATTTCCTTCTGTACACTTACTAGCTTTATTGATATAAAGCATGCTATTGCACACACCAGAGAAGTCAGCTCCATCTAGTAAAGGTGTACCATTTTTTCTCCACTGGTAAGATTCACACCCATTGCTACTGACTTGTACCTCTAGAAGTGTGGACTTGTCCTCATTTACTTTAGTATCATAACTCTGATCTAATATTTCAAGTTCAACACTTGATGTATTTGGGAAAGGGTTGTCAGACTCACGAGTTGGCATTTCTAGTTTGAATGCAGCTACCTTCTGCTTTACTACGCCCCCAGCTAATGCTTCCTTTAGTCTATAGAGAGTGGCAGGTCTAGCTCCCTCATAGTCTCCCTGTACGTAGGTTCTGAGAAGGTTTTCTAGTCTTATAACATTTTTGTCACTATTCCGCTTGCAATCGTCACGTTTGTATTGAGGAATATCTAGTGCAATACCTAACTCCTCCCACAAGTGACTGCACAACACAAGACATTTCACGAGGTAAGGGATATCTTTGCTTACTAGTTGGATTTCATTCTCTTCTCCCCTACTAGATGTAGATTCCCTTGCCACATCCCTGCTCATAGCATCACACTCATCTTTTACTTTTCCTCCAAGTCTACTCAAGCCTTTAACTAGTTTATTAAACACTTTGCCATCTTCCCTGACTCTTTCTAAAACATGGTGTAGTAAGTACCTGACCTTAACCTCTGGTTCCAGGTGGCCTGAGTCAGCATCCAGGGAAGAGAACTTGGTACTGAAGTCTTGAGAAAGAACTTTTCTATTCAATAGATCTTGAGATAATTTGGAAAGATCCGACATCGAATACAGCAAAGACTGAAGTTCCTTTCCATGTTGAAGCAGCACCCACCATTGACTTGTAGTAGACATTTAGCACGTTCCCCCAGGCACCGTCACACACCTGCTTCAAGAATATTATCCAGTTGTTGACTCCCTGTACGTAGAGGTTAGCTATAAAACAGGCACAGAGTCACACACCCTCTTCAGGAATGTTATCCAGTCTCGCCCTATTTGTTAATTAGCTATAAACTTGACACCACACACCTGCTTCAGGAATGTTATCCAGTCGCGCCTTATTAGTTAATGACCTATAAACTTGACACCACATAACTCCTTCAGGAGTTGGGGTGTAGTTACACGAGCAAAACAACTGTGCCTCCCCGCCAGACTGCGGCATGTTGTATCCGCGAGCATACACTCCCCCATGCTTTCACCCACCGGGACCTGCGCTTATGCATTTGCGCATAAACTTCCCCACCCACTTCACCCCAAATACATTGTGGTCAATTCAAACGTGTTTATATGTTATGTTTACTTAGTCTCTTAAGCCAGACCCCTAGGTAAAGAGTCTGGCTCACAAGACTCATGTTTACTATCCATTACATCGAAGGAGTATTGAAAAAAATTCTAATACTAAGGTGGTTAGCATGAGCAATATCACGGGTAATGGTGCTATTCGGGATTAATAGCTTATTTCTTTACGAGTGCTATTGATCCATATAGCACAGGTTACCCATGCTATCACTCGCCAATAGTAGACTAGCTTTTAAAAAAAGTCATTTAGGTACACTGTATCGTTCCCTCACTATCTCCTTATGTCAGGATTAGCTTCCGCTGGAACTTTGTTTTGAACGTACGACTCCTCATCCGTCTTCTCTCTCTTTCACAGGTTTTTTTTTTTAAAATTAAAAATATATGAATAGCGCACAAGCGGTCCTGGGTTCGATTCCCGGTGGGTCGCCACTGGCGACCGAGGTATTTCGCTTAGTTTCCACTAAGTTACAGAGGTATTACAATTAGTTGGCGAGGAGCGGAGCGATCGAGATACTATTAGTGGTGGATAATACAAAATCGGGTACAATGTACGTATGTATGTATGGATGGTACGTGCCGTTTTCACCCTAAAAACACGGCTTTCTAAGCTTGACCCACTTTCTTCTGATATTGCAGCTTTAAGCAAGTCTTAACTTGGGCTCCAAATTGTGAGATAATTCGTAAATTCCTTCGAAGCGCTTGTTTTTCAAGTCCCAAATAGTTACTGCGAACGGTTACAATGACATTGAAACCCTTTACCAAACGTAATTTGAAAAACTTCGTCGCTATTTTGGGGCTGCTAAATGCCGGTAGTTGGTTGTCAAGTGTCACTGTTAGCCAGAGTGGCTAAATATTAGAACCAAGGAAGCAACCATTACTTGGGAGAGGCTGAGGTAAGTAGTAGTTCCATATTATTTGTTAGCTTAAATTACAAAATTAACTCTGGCTATGTTTTTTTTGTAGAGCTGCCAGTTTGTTCACCAGTTACTAGTAATTGAGGTAGTCAGAATGGCATAAATTGGATACTGCAGAAGTTATCACTATTCCTGAAATTGGGTATGAGAATAGTAATTCTGTAATATGGTCAACTTCTATTTACCTTTTTGCATGAACTAAGCTAAAATATATTATGTATCAATACATCGGTGTAGAAAGCAAATTTTAAATTGGCCAATCAAGCGGTCACATTTGCCATGCCTACAGTATTAGGTAGGGTTTAAATTGTTTAAATATTACTTAATAAAAAAAAAATTGACAAATTAGTAAAGTGATGTAAAATTAATGAAGGCATAATAAATACTAAATAATCATACCCGTTAGCTGATTACAGTGGAACCTCTCTACAAAGGGACTCTGAAGAACAACTTGACTCTTAACAACAGCCAGCGTAAATGGAACACAGTGATCTACTACAATAAAAAATAAATTCTGAAAGCAGCCAAACTCTCTACAAGGGTCAAATGACTTGACCCCAAGCATGGCCTTTGTAGAGAGGTTCCACTGTATATCTTTTCAAGGAATAATTTTAAACTTGACAGAATCTTACAGAGCATTCTCCAAAACAAGGGAGGCAGAACCAGGTGACACCAGTGGTAAATAATTTTATGTAACCTAACTAGGCAGGCTCGCTCAACATTTGCTTGTGTTGTGTGAAGGTATTGTGAGTTACAATTACTACTTAGCTAAAGAATATCATAAAGAAAACATTTAAAAAAAGTGAGACTTGTTTTTTTTTGCTTTATTTTTTTTTTCAATTAAAACAGTTGCGGGGAGTGGTTACTATGGCAATGTAATTTAAAAACTCGACTTTATTCTTTATTTAGTAGCTTGAGTGTTAGAAGTTAAAACCAATTGTTTGACACTAGTGTAGTTTTAGGCTCCCTCGCCATATGTGCTCAAGCACACCACTAGTTATCGAGCGAAGCGAGTGAGATACTATTAGGGGTGAACAATTGAAAATCGGGTATATTATGTTGTTATTGGCAAGTGAGGGGAACGAGTGAGACAGTATTAGGGGTGGATAATGCAAAATTGGGTATATGTTATTGGCGAGCGAGACACTTACAGGGGTAACACAATTGAAAATCGGGGATGTTTGTTTATTTATTTAGATATATGTTTGGACGTATGTATGTCATTTTGTACTTTGACCCTCCGTATTTTTGTGTTCGCTCGGCGTTCGACCCCGTCCCAAACTTCACTAAACGGAATCCTCTGGTTTAGCGACCATTACCCGTATCACCTTAGAAATTGAATTGTTTACCGCTTTGAATTGTTTTGCGGGTGCAGTTAAAACGCAAAAACTTATGGGAGCTCCATTTCTATTCGAGTTAGTGGCGTTGGTAAGTTAATACGCTATTTGTCACAGTTATAAGCCCTACTTAACAGCATTTACTTGAAAATTCATTGTCTACTAGACGAACTACGAAGGTAAGTCTTGCGTAGGTATGTTCAGTTGTGTGAAAGTATTGTGCGTTACAACTGCTATTAAGAATATCACAAAGAAAATTTTAAATAACGTGACTTGATTTTGTTGCTTCTTTTTCAATTCAAACAGTTGCGGGGAGCAGTTATTATGGAATTGAAACCCCTTTACCGCATTAACTTAATTTAAAAACTCAACTTTATTTTAGTAGCTTGAGTTGTGACAGTCTATGGGAAAAGGGGGCACTTCACTCAAACAAAAAAAATTGAGTTTTTTATACTAATAAAAAGCTAAAATTTATCTCAACTTAGTGCTAAAATACTGGAGGGTAAAACCTTCCCCGTGCAGAGAAACTGGCAGTTGAACTGGGCTGTATTCAGCAGAGCAAGTAAACTACAAATCGAGAAAACATAAATTGAATTTCCACTTCCGGTATAATTAATGTTTCCGTATACTTAACGGCGTACTCCGCATACGCAATTAAATCGTACAGCCGCTTTTTAACGGCGACTAACGAAGTTTGCGTAGAGTTCTTTTTAGCTTTCAGAGCGTCTCACAGCCTGTCTTGTCGGAATCCTTGGTTACTCTACTCCATGTAGTGGTAAACTTTCAACCAGAGGTAAGCTGTAGATTGCTTGCACTATTCTCAAAGCTATGCAGTTTTTTTAGCTGCTTGTTTGAAACTCCGCCCATTCCCCGTTTATTGTACTTCGAGAACGAGAGAGAATAAAAAGTAGCTTGTCTTTCCACGGCACGCTTGGGGTCTTTTAAGTTGTTTCGGCATTTGAAATTTTGCATAGACTTAGAGTAAGGGTCACTAAGACTAATTCTGCAAAAAACAAAAATAGGAGAAAGAAAGAATTTTTCCTATGACTTACTTTTGGAGCCTATATCTCAATTTCAATTTTTAAGTGAAGTGCCCCCTTTTCCCATAGACTGTCACAGTTGTTAAAATCAATCATTTAACAATAGTGTAGTTTAAGGCTCGCTCGCCATTTGTGCTCAAGCACACCACTAGTATGTATATTATATGTATGTATGTATGGATGGATGGTACTCAGAAGTGTGAGAAAATTCCAGGGAAAATGCTTCGTATGCCCTTTAAACGCGCGCACGGGGAACTTTTTTCTCCTAAAAACACGCCTTTTTAGGCGTCACCCCAGTTTATTCTGAAACAACAGCATTAAGTAAGCCTTACTTTAAACTTAAGCTCAGAAGTGTGAGAAAATTCCAGGGAAAATGCTTCGACCGGTTACTATGGCATTGAAGACCCTTTTCCAGACTTAATTTCAAAACTTCGCCTTTTTAGGGGGGATACGAAGTGCCGATTGTTGGTTGTCAAGAGCCATTGGTAGTCAGAATGCCGTAATATTAAAGCTAAGGAGGCTGCCATTACTCTAGGGAAGCTGAGGTAAGTACGTAATTCCATATTGTTGTTAGCTAAATATACAAAAATAACTCTGGCCTTACTTTTATGTAGCTAAGAGTATGTTGTCAACAGTGACTGGTAAATTCAAATAGTCAGAATGGCTTCAATTTGATACTACGGAAGTTACCACTGCTCAAGAGAATGAGGTAAGAAAGTAATTTTGTATTTGTGTGCTAAAATTTGATTGTCTTTTGTTTTTGTAGCTGAGAGCTTGTCAATAATTCACGGTAATTCAGATAGTCAAAGTAACTCAAATTTGATACTACAGAAGTTATCAATACTCAGAAAATTGAGGTAAGTAGTAATTCCATATTTGTTGGCTTAAATTACAAATAATAACACTGATTTTTTGTTTAATGTAACTGAGAGTTTGTTCAAGAGTTACTGGTAATTGAGATTATCAGAATGGCAGATGTTT
>WLWD01003907.1_pt1 | contig 43255 bp, 26 predicted proteins | sample 6712731 | NCBI WGS metagenome assembly WLWD01 (sample SAMN12718690, study PRJNA576275) | sponge metagenome | isolation source: marine sponge | host: Mycale hentscheli | place: New Zealand: South Island, Marlborough, Capsize Point | collected 2014-11-01 | reverse complement strand
CAGACAAAAGAAGCAAACAACCACTGACATGCCACACACACACACACACACACACACAGAGTCCGTTGTTTAACGCATACCTAACGGAGCGTTACTTGCACAAATATTTACAGCAGCATGCCAACCTGCCACCCAGGAATCAAGTCCAGTCAGGGAGGTACGTACCTCCACTAACTACTGCGGCCATAGCAGGATGAGGGAAATCTTTGGTACCACCCAGGGTGCTATGTTAGCCCAGTAGCAACTATGTATGCACATAAACTCCTTGGACTGGACCTTGCAGGATGAAGACTAGGGGTGGATGGCTAGGTGTCAGAATTAAATTATAAATGTACCCACACCGGAGGCTTATAAAATACCATTACCGCAGATTAAATTAATCACAGCTTTGTTTCTAGGAAAATGGCCACACAAATACTTGCTCGTTGTTTTCTTTGTAATGATGTGTCACTATGTAAACGATATTTGACATAACACTAAATACTTCACAAAAAGGTGTACTTTAAATAAAATACAGCAAACCTGGATACATGTATGTGCTGCGTATTTTGTGCCAACAACTTTTCAGGTCACTGACATTTGATCGAGCCTCTCTCGCTCCCCCCCCCCTCCCCTCTTTCTCACTCTCTCTCTCTCTCTTTGCATGTGATCCCTCTATTTACCACACCTACACATTTTATTCTTAGAAAATCAGAATCCTAGAACAAGAAACCAATTTGTCATGTATCAACCAGAAATCTCGTATGATTGCTGGAGATACATACAGGACTTGTGGTAATATTAAACTGAGCGTGGGTGTCACGTAAATAAGCTTCAACGGTAGAATGATCTGTCAGCTTTTGCGGAGGGTATCAGTTGGAGCCGTACAAGTTTGTACTATTAAGTTACAAAGAGTACCATTTAGAGTGGGTGACCTGGATAGGTGGTTGCTATGATCTAAAACCAGCACTTCTCCAAACATCTACACACACACCCACTCACACATGGCATGTTTTCAAAAACACTAGTCATGTTTTCAAAAACACTAGTTTTGAATGTGTTACTGTCACTCTTGAATTTACATTTGATTTGGATCAAGTTATTGGAATACGCCCACTTACTCAGAGCTTTGAAAGTCAATACATGACATGGATTGACAAACACACACACACACACACACACACGAGCTGACATGAACACACATATGCACACATTAGTAGTGTTTACAATACTAAGTAGAACAGTTTATGTGTTGTGCTTTTTTACTGTGTGTTCTAAAATTACACTATATAGCCATACTAGATATATACACTTTACATTCAAAATAAGATGCATAATATTAACACAGAAAAAATGGCTACAACTGAATTTAAAGCAAATGTTGTAGACCTTACTTATCACCTCTTTAATAAGTATAGTAACTGAGCATAATTATAACAACTCCTTAACAATTGACATACACTGTATACATCATCTTTTCCGTCAACATTACGAAGGGAAAAAGCTTATCTAACAAATGAGTTTATCATCAGTCAATATTATATAGGTCTTGTGCTCACGTCACAATTAGTGTACTGGCTAGACATGCATGATATGGTAAGTGCCATTCCAGCACTAGTCCAGCAATTGCCACTGTGATACTAATGAAATCATGCGAAGTGTGAAAGACAGAGTACATGCCCTAGCTGTTTGTCTTGCTGCTCAAATGTGTATACAAGGTTTGATGTCACTCTCCTGATTATAACCTATCGTATAACTGTTCACTTAGTATGGCAAAAGTTCCAAGTACTGTCTACTTTAGCCTCTCTATTGGTTTAACTTTAACAGAGTCTTTCACGGTATGAAAATAATTTAGTGTGTACTTTTGCTCTAGATGAAACTAATATTGCTGGTAAGTTCATTACCTGTTCCGCTTGTTTAAACTGCACCGGTCTATAGAGTGCGTGTGACGTATTAATTGCATACTGTTCTCTTCTCTGCACTTTATTTTATTTCAAAATGGCGACCGGGTGGTTAATTGATGAGGTACACGACAACTTCTGCACTATATTTTATTTCAAAATGGCGACCGGGTGGTTAATTGATGACAACTTCTGCACTTTAGATTGATTCTAGTCGATCAGATGGTGGAGAAGATATTAATTTATGCTTACAGGGGCCATTCAGCAATAAAATACACAGCTGTTTCATGAAGAAACCAGTTATAGAAGACAAGGCTAGTTGTGTTGTGAATTCAAATTTGCTACACAGAACTCTTTACCATATTATTTATTTCATGAAGCTTTTACTTAGAGTAAAAAATAAAAAAAAAAATTAAAAAAAAAAAAGTTATGGGCACGTGCGTTGGTGTACGAGGTGTGAGTTTGTGATTTTCACTGTATAAGTTCTGCCATGTCATAGTGCATGTCAACAGATGATGGGTACAAGTCCTTTACTGGCTGGACAGTCCCGAACTAAAATATTACATTTATTACAGTAGAATGTCAGCTATCCCAACACATTGGGACTGAGAGGCGTTTGGATAACTGAAATGTTCTGATAACTGACATTCTACTGTAGCATAATACAATCCCATCAGTGAAAGGTCCTAGAGTCTAAAGTGAGTGTGTGCATAAGTGTGTATATGTATGTGTGCGTATGTGCGTTGTCATCACACGTCATAATGCTATATACGTATGAACCTACAGAGTACATGTTAGTCAGGCTAGAGTGAGTGGGCGTATTCACGCTAATCTAAAGTGTGACAAACAACACCTTAGTCGCAACTCGCTGCTTAGATAAACACCATTTAAAAAAATGTATGCAGTTTCCCTCAGCTTGTGGGTGCATGTACGCATGAGTCGGCGTGTGTGCAAAAGTGGGCATATGAGTGGGTGTGAGAGTGTACACATGAATGGGCACGTAAGGGGGTGTACAGGCGGTGGGAAATGCATTGTGTATGATGCAAGATGAAATGACTTTCACTTTGAGTGGGCGAAAGTACTGGTTTGTAGTTGATCAGGTCATTCACTCTATTTACCATTGCATCCACCCACTCAGTTCATATGTGATATGATAATTGCGAAATGTGGGGGCCTGAGTTTGCAAATAAACAAGGAGCAACAAACAAGGAGTTGGTTCACCACTGAAGCACTAAAGTAGAGTTAGTCAGCATTAAATTAGGACTACTACTTTAATGGTAAAGGAAGAGAAGTTTCAATTACTAGCACTTACTACAGGATTTGATAAATTAGGACTACTTTAATGGTAAAGGAAGAGAGGTTTCAATTACTAGCACTTTATTACAGGATTTGATAAATTAGGACTACTTTAATGGTAAAGGAAGAGAGGTTTCAATTACTAGCACTTTATTACAGGATTTGATAAATTGGGACTACTTTAATGGTAAAGGAAGAGAGGTTTCAATTACTAGGACTTTATTACAGGATTTGATACACCTGCAATTGTGCAACTTATAGTTAGTGGAAAAAAAGGAGAGGAAAACAACAACAACAAAAAACAAAAAACAACAACAAAAAAACAACAACAACAACAACTAAAAACCTGGAAACACAACATCACATTCCTCACATTAAAACAATTTGCAGGCATACTATAAAGGGGGAAGAATTGTAAGAAAATTATGACAAAGTTTTAAGCAGTTAAGTCAGTGTCTGGTACCATTAGTCCTTGTTACCAACTCTATATCTACTGCATACTGATGGCTCTGCTCACCTGAGGGTCATGGCGTTCCAAAGACTTCACATCTAATAAGACAAATGAACTACTCAATCCATCAACGCCTTCTATGTCTTGCTCCAAATCATCAGCAGATAAACTCTCCGACACCACGGATGATCCGTGTAATCCACCGTCTGCTTCTTCCTTGGATAAGGAGCGGCCGTACCCGAACACAGAAGATGCCACACCTTCTTTTCTGTCGGATACTCGCGTTCCGACGAAGTCCAGGAGAGAGAACATAGCCTTCCACTGGTGCGAAGTGGTGAGAGTGGAAGCATGAGTTCGCATGACCTCCGTGACTCCGTGAGCCACTTGAAGGTGGAGCATACTAGGAGTTGGAGGGGCGTGGCCAGGGAGAGAGAGCAACACTACTAGTGATGATAACACCTACAAAATAGGTACAAATGGTAAAACAAAAACAAAACATTATCATCATTATTATTATTATTACTATTATTAATATTATTGATGTTATTGTAACTGCTGCTATAATTTGCAGAAGTGCAATGCTACACTAACCACAAGCATATCAATTACCAAACTGGAAGACCAGACCCTGGGGCATGAAATAGTTTTTAAGCATATTAAAAAAATTAGTATAGAACCGAAAATCAGAACTGAACTTTGTTCCTTTGGACAGCCAGATATCTATCACCCACGCACCTTCTAGTTGGGCCTTTCTTTTTGCCACATGATATTATTGACTAATTTCTTAAAATGGAAACTAATCATACTTGTAATTCCAGAAAGTTAGGCATCACCGTACCAAATATACACTTGAGTGGGTGATAAGGAATAAGGAATATCAATACTAACAATATTTGAGACAGTGACCATATCAAGGTTAACTAGTCGTTGAGTTTAGAATTTCATAGGTTGCTGTGTGTAACAAATGTGAAGCATGTGCAGGAAGAATTACTACTTCTCCTCAATATTAGAACATTTTAACGTTGGAATATTAATATGGTATTTGAATGGTTGTAGGTAAATTCCTTTGAAGTACTAATAAGCACACCACACAAACCCATAAACAAACAAACAAAAAAAAATAAAAAAAAAAATTTGTAATAAAACAATGATAATGACAGTAATATTTGTTCCTGTTTACCTGGTCAATAGGAAAATCTCCACGGCCTAATACTCTCTGTACCAAGTGAAGAAGAAAGACCACACCTCTTTCCAGTAGGAAGGGATAGCTGTTGATAGCTGACAGGATAAGTGTTGAGAGATGAGAGGACAGATCTATCCAGAACAAACTAGCCCGATCTCTACAATATAATGCAGTGTTTTGTTAGCAAAAGTATATTTTGAATAAACATAAGGTTACATAACATAGTTTCTAAGAACGACGATCTCTACCAGAACATTAATTTGTCCCTTAGCAACCCGAAATTGATTGCGGGTTAGGCGGAAGCCCCGTTGCGCTAAGTATGTCACTTCACAAAACTGCCACTATTCCGGCCCGCCCGGCCGGGTATATAAAGACCGCGCAGTTCCTTCAGGCCCCATCAGTAGAGTGAGCTCACTTTCACTGTATTTTTTAGTCGTGAGTGCTACAACTTCGAATAGTTATACATTGAACAATACCCCGCAATGGGTACCACTATTGAAAATCCTAGTTGCAGTATAATTGCCAGTCCAACTACTGGAGACACAGATAGAACTCTAGTCATATCTAGCAATGGCTGCAATCTTGGCACCTCACTGGCAAGCATACAGCGACACGGGGCAGCTCTAGCAGCAACGGTCCCCACAAGCTTCCAGAGATCGGTGACCGTTTGCACGGAACGCTCCCCGAATAATACTCACGGCGGATCCAGCGGCAACGGAGACGAAGAAAGCAACTCGTGCTACGTGTACCAAATGAGTGGAGCTCAAGTGAGTGGAGCAACAGAGCCCTCCGAGTACGTGCTTGGAATCGCGCCAAGATTCATCAACCCTGCGGACGTTGACAGGTTGCAGGAAAGCACGCCTATGTCGCAGAGACCCGCCGTGGAAGTTTCGGAAGAAGGTACCAGGTACAGTGGTCACTTAGAAGTAGGCAAGAGCTTCGCTCCAAATTATAGGATGTTTTCAAGTCCGTACCCCGAGACCCTTTCTGAACAGTATCGAGAACAATTTTTCCTGTATAGATAATGTCTTAGACGACCCACCTTCCCTTTCTGTCTCCTGCACTGTATTGCTCTTCCATGCACCTTCATTATTTATCTCCACCACTTTATTGTATTCATTCCAATTTAAAATTATAAATGATTTTGAAAAAAAGAAAAAAAGACAAAAAAAAAAAGATATAGTATTGAAAGATAGCATTTACAAGATTAACTTGTGCAATGCAGATCAACTGTGCAGAATAGTTTTGCTGTATGAGATAGATTGTATGGTCTGCTAAAAATTTTAGAAATGTTTACAAAGAGTGCAATTACTGCATACCCAGATCAGCTGATTGATCAATGACCACTACACACTACCTTGTGTGGATATTCACATTAGGTGGCTTCTCTTATCTACACTTTGGATCTGTGGTTTGACCAGCTGAGGACACCATTATCTCAGACAAATAAACTTGCCTGATTTCTTTGATAAGACTACCACTAAACCCTCTGGAGGGATTTCTGAAAGAAGTGAATCGGTCTTCATGAAATAGTAGGTTCAGCACAGGTTGTCATTTAATAGTGTAAGACGTACTCAGGTTGCTGATCAAGTAGCTGATTTGATTAGGATGCTGATCAAATTGCACTTCACTGGTTAATTTAAATGCGATCTTGAAGCTGCAATGTGTGCTTAGTTAGGTCCGTTGTAAATTATTTTTATTTGTTAACTGAGGGCAGTCCTGCATCAGAATGTTCCTCTTGAAGCTCATGGACCACAAAATTAACAAGATGTTCCGTTTAACTATTGTAATTGAAAAAAACAACAACAACAACAACAACAACAACAAAATTTGACCAAGTACAGATACATTTTTTTGTTGAAAGTGAAGAAGAAAAAATAACAAAAACACGCTTCAACCAAAATTCAACCAGGATTCCATAAAAAAATTAATAAATAAAAAAAATCATCAATACAACACCTTGACATGGTGGATGAGTTCATGACTGAAGTGTGCTTTCCACGTGGCAACCTCACACGACAACCAAAGTAACGGGCCTAATGGGCTACTTCCTCTCAGGAAGGGGGGGGATGTTTATACAGATGAGCGGGTTGTTACCTTGTTAACACTAGTTGGCTGGTTGCCAGACTAAACAAATTATTTTTGAATTTGCTCAATAGTGTGTGAACCAGTTTATGAATTCCCAACGACTTATCTAAACATAATGACAAACTCAAAAGTGACAGTATACACAATACGTATATATTGCAACATAGCTTCTGGCAATCGACTAGCTCCAATGGGGTTCAGTTTATATCCATCCTATGCAATCATTCAGTCTTTTAAGTCATACTATGAATAATCAAGTGATTCTAGACTCTGCCAGGCGGAAAAAATTAGTGAGCAAATTCAATAGAGGCCAGACTAGAAGGAAATAAGCAGAAGTCAGCTCAATGACTAGCTCCACCCACCACTCTCCTACTAGAGGAATACATCATCACAATGAATACAATTAGTAATGACCACGACCCACAATACCTCAGCAAAGACCAGCCCAATTGACCCAATTACCCACTTACTTATTCTCTATGGCAACAGTGACTAGTATTCCTAAAATGAACACACAGCCAGCCTCGTCGAAAGTAGTACCGAGAGAATGGTGATACTCAGGTGACCTGGAGGCAAATATGAGGGCCTTGATGAGTTCAAGGAGAGCATCCTCGCGAAGGAAACGACTTTCTATGTACAGCAGCTCAGGATGACAGCTCTGTACAATATTAAACATATCATATACCATAACAACCTTGGTACACAAAGTTTGTTAAGATAAAACACCTTTATAACACCATCCTGTGGAAAAATAAACAATAAAACATTGGATGACACTAATTGGCATGTATTCATTAGCACTGGTTGGCTGCCACTATTATTCATAATTTAGGTTCCAAAAATGGGCTTGACACATGATCTGGAACGGAGTAAAATTAAAACGTATTCACAGACCCCACGTGTTTTTCAAAGTGAGATATGTCTATTGCAGTGTTAATCATGTCTTCCTCTAATTCAAATAATAAAGTTCCTACTACTACAAGTATTCAAGTTAGAATGGAGTGTACCTTTGGTACAAAGTAACCCTAGCAACAACCATATGACCACTCAAAGTTTTTGTACTATTAATAACTTCAACTTCACAATCAAATTCATGCTCTATTAATCACGGCACTGTTTAATATGGCAACAGGATGTTTGCTACGTTAAATTTTTTTTAGTAATCTCAATTATAGGATATCAAAATTTCTTCTGACTTCCTCAACGCTTGGATAAGGTTTCAATCAGAGGAAGTTGAGAATTAGTTACAACTAGCTAAGTTAGCTCGTTGCTGAACAGTGGGAACTGGTGAACATACATCCCTTTCAAGGTTTCTCAAATGTTAGCTTATCCTTTTCATTCACAAACCACCACAGATACACTCAATAGTCTAATGATAATTCTCACAGACAACAATGAAAACCAGTCAGTTCACTAGTAGTGAGTTCCAAGAATTGTTGACATCTAAAGGTATCAATAATTGTGTGTGTTCACCCTCAGCTAAAGGCATAGCTGAGAGAGCTTGGAAGTCACAATAAACCAATATCATAACTTGCAAAAATGGGAGAGAGAAGAAAAAAAAAGTGTATCTTGTAATACTGCTATTCATGGTAAACTCAGAACATCCTGTTCCAAATGATAACTCGTGCAAATTCCTGATACTTGAATACTAGTAGTCAGTCTTTACTATACTCATTCCAACTCAGCACGTTGTTTACTTTATACTGAACTGGCACATACAAAAAAAAACCCATTAGACCCGCACGTTCTCCAAACATACGCAGGAACTAAACCCTACAACAGTATACACATTAATCACATTCCTTGCACTGGTATGGCTAGACTCAGATAAACACTGATGCAGCAGGATTACAATATCACCCGATTTCTGGAAGTCGGTTGCTCCTGACTTAGAACACTATAATTGGCCATTATTTGTGTTCTTGTTTTCACTGACACACTCTGAGTACCTTTTATTGCACAATATTTTGTTCTTTACCCTCCAGCAGACCAATACAAACCACAACCCGGGAGGGAAATCACAGAGAAATTACTGTTCAGCTTTATTGTATTGTGAAATAAGCGTTTATTACCATAACAAGTCATCAGGGTGACTACGATGGCCCGGGAATGGTTGGGTTAATTATCACACCAAATATAAGAGACTTGCACACCCACTAATTAGGGATTATGGACACTCATTTTCATAATTAGTGATGTAAAGACATGCATATCACATTTTCATAGTTAGGGATTAAAGGTGGGAAACCAAATTAAGAATAATTAATTTGCAGAAACACCCATAAGTTTGACCTTTCCCTAAATATGATATTAAAAAAAGAAAAAAAAGAAAAAGAAAAAAAAGATGCACTTGCCTCAACACACTTGATGGCAGCAGTCCTGGCCTTCCCCTCACTAGTGGACAGACCACGCCCACTGACGACACCCACCGACCCAGTAGAGCCACCGGATGTGGCAACAGATGGTATTGGGTCTTGAGAAAAGGATAGATAAGAGACGAAGGAAGACAAGAGAGAAGATTCCATGCGAGAAGACTGGGCCTCATTATGATCATACAGAGAATATTTATCAATCAGGAGGAAGTCACACACCTAAGAAACAGGAAAGCAAAAAAATTGTTTCACATTCTGGTAATTAAAAAACAAACAACTTCTAATTACAGTACTTCAAATAAAGTGATCAGTAACCAACCATCTTTATTTATTATAAACAATCATTGTTTCTAATACAGAGTTACTGCATACGACATCTAAATCGATTAACATACAGCCTAAACATAAATAGCTCAAAGCTCTCCTTACACAAAAAAGCATCTAAAACTTCATAATTATTCGATTGAAACTTTCTCACTTGGTCATATTTATTGAAACCAATACTGTAGTAGTAGTACTTAACAGCAACTAGCATAATGATCACGTGCACAATCAACTACTTGTGTCAGGTAGCTGTTATAGTATATTCTAGTATCTGTAATTGCCACATGTGTATAATTCATACAGATTGTTGATTAACTGCAACACCACTATATCCAAACACTGCTTGGTCTTTGAAAGGAAACTACTTAGCTAGAGGATGCCATAACTAAACATTCATTCCCCCATGGCAGTTTATAATCCACCTGGCCACACCTAGGCATGCTTGCTCATAACTTTCAGTATCTCTTTCCCTTCAGCATCCACTGTCAGCAGAGATACATGTATGTGTATAAATATATGGTTGCTGAAGTTTAAGTCACTATGTCAGCTGGTATTAGATACAATATGTGGCAATATTACCTCTACTGACTATTCACTGTAAATACATCTAGAACAATACCTGGTCTATGTACATGTATGGTCATACATATAACAAGACCATAAAATATATGACACATATATACCAACAAGGTTTAAGACAGAACTATCTTCATCATATGAAGGGAAAAGGGGGGAAGATAAACACCAGTCAGTCCTGAGTTGCTGTTTTGTTTCTTTACTGAAACTAATCAAAATAAAAATAGCGTTTATCAGAGCTGATGCAGCAAAACATTATCTCCCTAAACTTAACCCAGCATGGGTCACTCCTGTGTTATTGCATGTACGTTATTACGTAATGTAATTCGGGGCAATTTGTTGGGACGAATGCCAGGTCTCTCCCCCCCCCCCCCCCCCCCCCCCCCCCCCAACATAAACCATTACAAAATGGTCACACTTATTCCTGTACCTGGACCATGTGTGTGGGTAGCAGCTGAGCCTTGAACAGAGCTAGCAGACAGTCCAAGAGATCCTTCCACCCTTCTCGCAATATATTGCCGTAGTTGTGTGCTAAATCAAAAGTGGTTCGGATGCTCTGCCGGACTTTCGGGTTCACACCAAGTGAATAGTACAGAGAACTGGAATTCTGTAACAAACACAGTAAACACAAATAAATAAGCCAGTAAAAAAAAAAAATAATAATAATAAAAAAAAAATAAAAAAATAAAATAAACATTCAGTGGGAATACCTACAAGGGAGTCAAAATAACAACAACAAATAAACAATAGAAAATAACAAAACCACAACAGCTGACATTTGCCAGTATATTACACCTTACTGTAGATTAAAAACAAAACAAAAAACAACAACAACAACAACAACAACAACAAAACAACAACCAGATATTGTGAAATATTTCATCTGTAAACATTTCTAATTCTAGTGAAGTTATGAATATATAGTTTAAAGGTTATTAATTAGATTAGCAGCTTTTATGAAGATAATAGTATTTAACTTTCACTTATGAGTACATAGCTGCAGGTGCATATGTGTGTGCATATGTGTGACGATTTCATAACAGGAAAAAACCACATGAATTTAATGTGCACTCATGAATATCATTAACTGACTTCCACTATTGGTACATCCACCCAGCTAGCCCACCACACCCAAACTAGCCTACTAGCTGTTGTATAAAGGAGCCAAGTGAGTAACACAGCAGACACCAATTGAGTACACACCCACATTCAACTGCCAGCAAGTTATAACAACAATAGTCACTATAACAGTGACATCACAATACATTTTAATGCCCTTGAGTACAAGTAACTACATCACTAACACACATACATACATGTACATCAATAATTTAATGGTACACTGACGCCTATAGTAGTATAGATCTTAAGCGTGATAAAAATTATTTTTATCGTGAGAATTTTGATAACCTATTAGAAAACATAGCTACATAACGAAGAGTTAAGTTAAATACTTTTAAATGTTCATAATTGCTTTCTCCACATGAACTATTTCAAAGGCTTATAATTGTGGTTTTAATCTTTTGTCATAAGTTTACTATAGTATGCATATTACACTTTGAGGCTCAACAGTTGCTCATCTAAATCAGCAATGTCAACTCCATCCCCAACCTCTAGTTCAGGATACGGTGACCTCATAGAGTGGCTTGAAATACTGTACAGTGTCATGTTTCTATTTGGGTAACTATTTATGTCTACAAACTGTAATAGGAACTTCAATACATAAAGTGACCTTTTAAACATTCTCCATAGCAACAACTATTTACACTTGTTTCCTAATTTAGACCATGATCTAAAATAAGAAATAAATTGGTGACGAAACAATTCACATCAGTTGCTGATAAACTCTAAAAGCTGACTTCATATACCACTGGAATGGACACTTCACTACTACACATACTCAGTAAGGTCATGGTTAGGGAATGGATAGATATGGGCCATTTATATTAAAGGTCAATCTCCAGAGCTATGTACAAGGAATAAATATTACCAGTAAATAAGTCAGCATTCAGAATGTTTTTAGATGGAAATACATAATATCTTAATTAAATTCTTTAAAAAGCTGCCATGAACAAAAGTCATAGCTATAGTAATTTAAACAGCTCTTATTTTTTCCCTTTAATAATTTGCATTATTTTTCAATTATCTTTTATTTAATGCAATAGTAGATCCTTTAGGGCCTAGAAATCACACTAAGAGTACATGATATTTATTAAATAATGATAAAAAAGGGACTTGAGATTACCAAATATAATAAAATCTACCACATAAATTAAATTAACACTCATCTTGACTCATGTGCAGACTGCGTTGATTGAACTGACAAAAACTAGAATATCAATAAAGGAAAGAAAAAACAACAAAAACAACAACAACAAAACAACAACTCAAGAATAACAATTACTCTTAGTTCTCAAGTCCACCCTAGTCATTCACCTTGTTGACCCCAATGCATTCCTAGGCTAGCCGGGACACAGTCACCTAGTGATCCCCACTGCATAACAAGATTATAGCACACTCTTCTGTGACTGTCCACTAATAAACTTATGTAAAACTGGAATATTATTAAGGAAAAACGTCCAGAATGTTAAATTCATCTCCACTTACGGTCCCAGATTCCCCAGACAATTCACCTTTGCTGACCCCAGTGCATTTCTACACTAGCCAGGCTTAACATTGGACACAATGACCCTACGACCCTCTACTGTATAACAAGATGACCCAATATTCACAAAATCAAGGAAGAAATTCCAACTCATCCCATGACAAATCTCCAACACTATTGGCCAAGTTTCCACCAAATGAACTTTGATCCCTTGGAAACAAAATCCCACCTCGTACCACTTGCATCTAAACAGGAACCATATGTCCAATGCACACACAGACGGCTGTATAAACTAACATTGCTAAGGAGATTAGCAGGTAATTAGTGTGGGGGTTTATTTATTTATTAAAATAAGCCAGTAGGGAGGTAGCAACAGGCTGTAAGGGCAGAGGTGCCAAAAGAGGGATTTGCACTGGGAGAAGCTTAGCACACGCCACAAAATCCCCATCCATGTAAAACAATTTCTACCTCATACCATCAGCACATGTAAATACTATACATACATACACAAGTATGGCTGTGTATGGGGCCAAACCTAATAAGACTAGGATTGCTCGATTGTGAGATCATTTTGGTCATGAATATTATTGAATTATAATGTGAAATAATTTATCCTAGGGTTGCTGAACACTCCATGTATGAATTAGCTCTAATAAGTAAATTCTGCTGAATAAGACGCGTGATCAAACTGCCCTACAATGAATGGGTATAAAAGTTCACTAACTCTATGATTTTCATTGATTCTATGACTTATTCTGCCATTGGATGACTTGCCTTTGTTAGTCAGCCATCACATGCCTAATGGCCTCCACAAGTGATATGCATGATACAATACAGGGAATTATTTAGACTCAAGTACCCAGCCTGACATACTAACTTGTGCTAATTAGGAGTGCAGTAGCATAAGGCAGTTTATCCATGCTGTACATAACAGTCCATTCAATGTATCCAGGCCAAAGTGGACTAACTATAGATAAATCACTGTATTCATATAGCATGTATATATATAGAAATAAAGGTCACACCCATGGTGACCTCAGCCAACTGTGCAAGTGACCTCAATGAATCACAGCAAAGCTTATAGGGCTTGAGGAGTAACAAAGTAAACTCCCACTAAACCATTAACAGACTCCATGGCAACCTGCTTGACAAGACTCCTGCTTGGCTCGACTACTACTTGCACCAATTAGCTTTAATAAGGAGAAAGATTCTGCTGATCATCAAAACACCATAACACCTTTATCTGGTGCTAAATGAACTGATGGTGATTCCCTTTACATCACACCTACTGAGCTATGTAGTATCACATGAGAGGTCTGTAGGCATGTGAGGTATGACATTAGCAATGGCAAGTCAGCGGCAGGAATATAATCCATGGAGTACTAGAATTATAATTTATTTATTGGCAAAGATCAAACGTAGCAAAATACAATTATATCTACAATTTTTATATGTACTGGATTTAAGTACATATAGTACAGAACACACACATACAAAAAACAAGCAAACAAACAAACAAAAACAAAAACAAATTGAATTTTCAAATTGTAACAGACCTCGTGATTGTTAAGAAGTGTTGTGAACTTGCACAATGTAATGATGAGTTTGTCAAAGACTTCCTTAAGTTCAAAATGGGCAGCCACCGATGCACACTTGCTGTAAACAACAACAACAACAAAATAAATTGATCTATTGATAATAAACAATGACACAGAGGTCATAAAATTGTATCACCATTATTCAACAATATTAAAAAAAAGGTATTCCTATTTAAAGCAGCAAAAATGAGTACAGTAACATCTGGCATTAAATATCCTACAAGTGACTCGATAAATGTGAAATTACCTGAATCCAGAGATGGCCTTCTTGGTGATGATCTTATCATCGGCATGATCGTAGATGTACGAGAGGGCGGCAATAATGGGCCCCCAGGTTATCAAGAATATATCGTAGGCATAGGAGCTATTTGTCATGCTCACGTAGGACCCTTCATGACCGCTCGACCGCTGAATGAGAAGCTAAACCAAACAAGAAGGAAAGAATTAAATAAAAAGAGAGATCAAGGAATGGGATAGATTCTGAATGAGATAAAACAAAATAAAGAAATTGTTATTATCTTACTCTTAAGGTGTACAATACTTGCCAAAAATGACAATAATAACACCGTATTGATTTTAATAAAAACTACAAAAAATAAAAAAATAAAATAAAATAAATAAATAAATAAATAAAATGTAATTTAATTTTTGAATACAACCATTTAACCTTCACCACAAACTTCTTTCCTGCTTGCATGTCATGCTCCCAGGCACACAATGACTCAATAATTACCGACTGGATGTACATTACCTCATCCAGCCTGAAGGTACAGAGTCTCATGAAGTGTAATAAACTTAGGCTAACAACAACTAAGGAGGTTGGTAGTCAAGGTTACTGGCAAATAAACATAAAACATACATAGCCATAACATATAGCTGGCGCATCACGGAGGAGTCCCGAGTTATTGGCAAATAAACACACATAGCTATAACATAACGCTGGCGCATCACGGAGGAGTCCCGAGTTATTGGCAAATAAACACACATAGCTATAACATAAAGCTGGCGCATCAGGAGGAGTCCCGAGTTATTAGCTAATAAACCATTATTACAACAAAATTGACAGATCATGAGGGGAAGCAGAAGGTGCTGGCCAATGAATATAGTTACAATGCAAAGCAGTATTCTAAGGAACCGGCGAATAGGAAGCTTGCATATCCTGGTGAGGCATCCTAAGTTACTGGCAAATAGAAAGGATCTTCCTTAGAGAGAAAAATGTTTCAGTCCGAGGACCTTCTTCAATGACAAGCTAAATAACCTCTTAACTAATTATTTTACATAGCAATGAGCCGGTATGATTACTAATAAATATATAGTTACAACAGAGAAGCTGGCAGATCACGATAGGAAGTCCTTCTGGTTGTTTAAATAATATCCCTAAGTGGGAGGAACAAACAATACAGCCTGGTATCTTTAACATCTATGAGATTAAATAATGATAACAAAACAAAACAATAAAAAAATAAAATAAAAACAACAACAACAAAAACAACAACAAAAAACAACAACAACACAAAACAAAACGCTAATACATAAAAATGCACCATGCATTAAAACCTACCACACACTGAATAGGAAATAAACATTGTACTAAACAAGCAGATCATATCCCCAAAGATTAGAGTCAAATAGTGGGATAAAGAAGCACACACAAGCATAAAACAAACAAATATAACTACACAAGCAAACAAAAAAGGAACAAAAACAACAACAACAATACAACTAACATGTAAGTGTGTGCAGTAAGCAGACATACTCACTGGTTACTAAGTGTGTACAGTAAGCAGACATACTCACTGGTTACTAAGTATATACAGTAAGCAGACATACTCACTGGTTACTAAGAAAAGAATATTCAAGAGCTGTGGTTGCTATGTACAACACACATTAGTTCAGAACAAAAGATAAGGTCAAGTTGTATCAATGAATAAAATCAGTGAAAATAACCAACAACTAGAGAGTTTACAAACTTATCAGGTATGTATTTGGTAAACCTGCAGAGATATCACAACAAAGGAATAGAAACGAAAACACTTAGAAGAATCGAAGCCCTTTGCTAAGTACAATAAGTTCCTGTACGTACATTCAATCAGAGCTATTGTGAATGTAGTTCTACAAGATGCACATGTATGTTATAAAAACACCTAACATGTTATAAAAAGTAAATAAATGTTGTACATGAGTCCTCCTTTCATTCCCCTCTCCTCACTCACCTTCCACTGATAGTTCTCTTTGACAGCTCCGGCTCGCTCTGCTGGTAAGATTATTTCTTCATCCCTGAAAACAAAAAAAAAAAAAAAAAAAAAAAAAAAGTTAATTGAATAACAAACTTCCAAAATCTAGTCTTGTTATGCCTGTAACAAGGAAATCACAATCAATAGTTTTTTTGACTAGCTAGCATTTGCTACTGCCACTGAAAGCCTGAGACATTAAATTCAAATGGTGTGTCCCAGTACCTTATCTTGTAGTAGATCTCGGATAGGAAACTGTCCGGGAAGCTCTTGCCATTGTTAGTTTTCCTCTGATTCCTAATGTATTCCTACATGCATAGAGTACATGCACAAAACACCAACAAATGAAATACATCACTGCACTGGATTTATATTGTATATACAATATATATGTATGTATATTATATATATATTTATATACTTTACAATTTCCAACAAAGTTAAAGCACACTAAAACAACAAAAACTACAATAACAAATAAAAAGTGCATTGTCGCATCAACACAAATACAACACCAATAAGAAGACTAACATTTTTATCAGTTTTTTTTTCCCTCCAGAGGAAGGCATAGTTCCTTATCTAATGTATGATTTCACACATGTAGCATCTCGTTCAGAAGAGCTCTAAATCACTCTAAATCGCATTATAGGCTGGGATGGGGGTTGTGCTGTGTGTGAATTAAATTAATCCAGACAACAACTGTGGCAGGTGAAAGCCTTAAAAAGTAATCACAGCTGTGCAATCAAAGGCATCCCTGCCCAGTGTGGGGAAATGGTGAGATTCACTTAGACCTGAGATCAATGGAAGTTCCTGACTATGAGGTCATACAGTAGTAACCATGGAAGTACAGTGCAATAACAAGGCTCTAACAATACATCATCAGGAACAATCTGAAAGCAGATTATTAACGATCACACATACAAACCATTTATCAGCTTCGATTATTGATACGAAGTAATACACAAATTTTTCACGTAAATAGTTGATGATTAAAAACGAGACACCTCATGAAAAATTAATACCATCAACCTAGACTCTTTGAGAAGAAAAAACAAACAAACAACCTATTATAATTATTTGACTGCTTCTGCACAAAGATAGATGTCTATCACCCAGTGCTGTAGGCAGCTGCCTCATGGGAGAAGGTAGTGGAAGAGGGGGGAGGGAGGGGGGGGGGGGGGGGGGGGGGGGGGGGGGAGGGAGGTACTTTAAGGGCATGTGCTTTAAAAGTATTCAATGTGAAACAATCACCTCGTTAGATTATGCCCCACAATTATGGGGGAACTATAGCTCCCCGGAGCCCCTCCTTCCTACACCACTGTTTATTAGACACGTATATGTATGATGTAATAATATGCTAACACGTACTGTACTTGCTACTGATGTTGGTCAAAACAGTTCAGTGGCAGTTCCAATACATGCATTGAATTGAATAGGCTTCACTCAGACACTCTGGAGACCTGGAGGTCAGAGAGGACACATGGGGGCTCCGAGAGGGTGCATGCTGCAGGCAAGAGGAATTTGGACCTTCTGTGACTGGTTTGTTCTTTGGCAACTGTTGTTTTACCAACATCACTAACCTTATGCCATAACTTCACGGCTGAATTAGTGTCAATTACAAACCTCCTGGGAGAATGCCAGCTTCATTGAAATATGTATGGGTTACTGCAGCTAATCGTGGATGAAAAGGAACTGTTTGCACAATGAAACTGACCCTTGGGAGTAATGAATATGCACTGATCTATAACGTTAGAAGGATCAAATCAATAGTTCATCTTGATACAAATACAAAAAGCAACTTGCCAAAAAAAAAAAAAGGAAATTTTTTTTTACAAGATCAGTCTCAAATTTATGAATGATAATACTTTGTACTGTCGTTCACCCTTATTTATGATAATCATAATTCACTCAGTGACTCAGACTTGACACTAAATAGTATACACATCAGCCACTGAACATATTCAGTATGCAAATTCCAATTTTTTTGTAAGGCCCAGTTAAATCATGCAAAATCTTGAAAGATCATAAAGGAATTTTTTACTTGGGAGTCTACATGTTAAAGCAACACATACATAGCATATTGGTGATGTGCATGCATGGCGTAGTTTGGTGGTACTTGTTACCTGGAGATGACCACTTTCTGTGAGTTTGGAAAGGGATATCCCTGTCAGGGTTCCTTCCCATCCTAGCCACACCTCCTTGCTTGCAGTCCTCGTAGTTAGGTCTAACTTACATTAAACCTGATCGTAAAATTCAAATGCACACGTGCAGAATATATGAGAGTTTTTTCTTGCATTGTGTACATTATTCACTCCGCATACACATGCTGCTATATGCAGAAGATGTGCCACGTACATGTGGCTAATAGAGATTTGTAAAGACGTGTGTGCAATGAGTAATTCTGTGCATGTGTATTGAGTGATTATGTGTGTGTGTGTGTGTGTGTGTGTGTGTGTGTGTGTGTGTGTGTGTGTGTGTGTGTGTGCATGTGATTTACAAGAGCTACTTTAGCCATGTATAGTTTGACAACAAAACCATGCAGGGGGTGGGTGGGGCTGTTAACTTGCAAACTCCAGCCCTACTGGCCAGGCATTATGTCTATGCACACATTTTGAAAATATAGAGCTTACCTGATGCTTGATATGCAGGTTTTACTTATTACTAGAGCTGACACTACTCTCTCTCTCTCTCTCTTTTAACTCTGACCTCTCTGTGTCTCATATTGCCAGTCCCGAAAGCTCCGGGGAAGTCCCATATTTATCAATTAGCCATGTCCGGCAACGGAAGTGTACTCTTTCTATTGTTGTCCTGGATAATGTGAAAATCAGGTTACTTATATTCAATACATGTGTATTGTATAGTTGGTATAAAAGTGGGGGGCTTAGCCCCACTTATTATAAAAGTGGGGGGGGGGGGCTCTAGCCCCCTCAGCCCCCCCTGTGGCTATGCCACTGTGTTTACTGTGCATGATCTGCCAAGCTTGCAAATTCTTCCACTGTTATAAAAACTTGAAATGTTTATTTGATTCTAAAATTGCTTTTTTCCCCATGAATATATCAGTTTAATCTGAAGAAGAGTGACTGTGCAGACTTCAGCGACCACTACCTATTGTCGCCGGTTGTAGAAAAGGATGTACGAAGATGTTCAGGTATGGAGGAAGAGAGGGATTCAAAGGCATATGTGCTTTGAGATTTAAAGATGGTAATGTGAGAAATCACCCCTTTAAATTGTGCCCAAACTTATAAGGGCCCCCCAGCCCTGAGCCCTCCCCACTTTTCTAAGCCACCGGCAAGATAATTGTTTTGCAACGCACACAGCAAAATGCAATATAGTGAAGTTTTGGCTTAGTCAGTGGCAGTCCAAACACCAGACCTTCTCTCCACCTTTGTACTGGCAGACACAATCAGGTAATACCCATGGAGATGCAAACAAGCACTGTAGTGTCTTCATTTAGACAGACACAGTGTGTGTGTGTGTGTACTGTATATGATGATGCTGCCACCCATCCTAGGCCTGCTAGTCCTGACAACTAGGAAGACTTAAACCAATTAGAGCAGTGACGCGAGGCACACCAAAGTCAAGGTTAAAAAAGTACTCTTTGATTAACTTGATTCACTTACTGCATGTCCTTGTAAGGCTCACGCATGCATAATTAGAGCAGTGACGCGAGGCACACCAAAGTCAAGGTTAAAAAGTACTCTTTGATTAACTTGATTCACTTACTGCATGTCCTTGTAAGGCTCACGCATGCATAGTTTTTTTGGTGATATCAAGAGAATGACATTACTGAGGGGAAAACCCACAATGAAGGGGAAACCCCCTGCATCATGTTTATGCTATGTGTTCAAACCAAAACATGACATAAAACAAGTGGAAGTATAAACATGGAGACCTCATTACATGTCTATTCTACTTCCATGCGTTTAAACTGCCTTTGTAGTACATAGTTGGTAACTATTGGTACATGCTGGGCTGCATATAGAAATCGGAGGGGCAAAAACAACTTTCTTCTTAAATTTTGGGAGGGGCAGTGAGAGACTTTATAACATACGTTATCTGGAAAAAAAAAAGAACACACTGTTTAATGTCTTTAAGCCTCATTTCCTAAAGTTGCATGGATAACAATATCTTCCAAGACTGTATATTGTATACACACATCAATACACCACAAATTGAAACTAGAAATTTCTCTTCTACTTCAGAGCTCCAAGCACGCCTGTGTGAATGGGTTCATGTGTGTGTGTGTGTGTGTGTGCAGGCAGTTCCATGTGTTACATGCATGTATAATGTTTGTATGCAAGTTGACTATATAACTCTCCAGTTATTATCAATAACTTATAAAATAAACTTGAACTCTTGTTTCCAAGAATTGCAATTAAGTGTTATCTCCCACTTTTCAGCTTAACAAAGTTTTCAAAACTAACTTTTATTACCTCTACCGCAATCTTTTATCAGAATCTCCTTTCACCACAAATCATATCTTTCACTTTCTTCCACACCTACTGTTTTACACACATAACCTTCTCCATTACATCATTCAACGTAATCTATTTTTAACTGTACAACCACATACAGTATTACCTTCATTAAATTACCTAGTACAACTATGTATTTCTTATAACTTCTCACCACACCATATCTTATAGCTACATGTGTAACACCTCAATGTTACATGAGCATGTGTAACACCTCAATGTTACATGAGCATGTGTAACACCTCAATGTTACATGAGCATAGGTTCCTTGCCACTCACATTCAGGGTCATTTTCTTTTTGTTCTGTTCGTTGTGCAGATCTGTGTTGAGCATCATTATGGAATAAGACAGGACAAACACAGCGTCTCTGTTCTCAAACATCTCTCCCAAACAACCACTGCCAGTGTTGGAGTCCTGACCGAATGACAAAGGAAGAACGGAGGACAAGAGAGGGGAAAAGAAAGCAGTGTAGTTAAACAGAGTACAGTATATAAAATGCAAGTATATTAAACCTTCATGATTATCTTTCTCAAACTTCTTTTACTCATCAGATGTATTGTCTCTCCTTCACAGGCTATATTTTAAATAATACAGAATTAAAAATATTTAATATAATTAATATAATATATTATGTTTTTTATATTAAACCATTACATATGTATTATGTCCTGCTCTTTGTGTGAATTCGCACAATCTATGGACTGTCACCCAATCTATGAATTTACTGGGTCAGCGAAGCGAGACTCTCACTAACGAGTCTCAATTGAGACTTTGGTATATACAGTGGAACCTCTCTACAAAGGGACTCCGAAGAACAACTTGACTCTTAACAACAGCCAGCGTAAATGGAACACAGTGATCTACTACAATAAAAAATAAACTCTGAAAGCAGCCAAACTCTCTACAAGGGTCAAAAGACTTGACCCCAAGCATGGCCTTTGTAGAGAGGTTCCACTGTATATATATATATATGGCAAAGTTCAAAGAGGTCAATGCGTGTCCACCCCCGGAGGTTACTTAAAAAACATGAACATTAGCACGGGCGCAAAAAACCGGTATATCCAGTAGAACAAGTATGTACAATGTTGTGTGTTGCTAAAGAATAGCAATAAACAAAACATAAACATTAACTAACCAAAATTATTAGCAGTTAGCATTCAAATTTAAATTTCAGTCAAACCAGCTCGCTCGCCATTTGTGCTGAAGCACATCACTAGTATAATGTGCAGCACCATCTATAGATTGTGTTAATTTGTACGACCAGAACATACATATATACTATTTATACTTATTCTTCTTTATTCAACACAATTTACTTGTTATTCTTCTTGAAGGAGGAAACAGAAAGTAAAGCAAATTAGTTGCACGTGTCCATGAAAAGTTGTGGTTTTGTGGTTATTGCATTCACCTGAATGTGCGTTAGTAGGCGGGGCTGGTGTGACTTGAGAGTTGTGGTGTACGTATGAGCGTGTGTGCACGTGCTTCTGTGCTAGTTTACTAACACGAGTACTTTCACACTCTCCGTCTGTCTCAACTCTACTTATGTAATTGAGATCTTGTCATGTCTGTATACCAACTGTTTTCAGCACATCAAAAAAAAAAAAAAAATCCATTTACGCATGTAACATACATTATTAACTAACGGGTAAAATATCATTTTTATTATTTTATATCCCTATATCCAACTGATCAAATTACAATCATGACTCAGACTGATGCATGGACAAACAACTGTGAGATTAACAACACATTCCTTCACCAGAAAATACACTTTTAAGGTCTCTATTCTCACTAGTCCATGCAATATGTACGCTTACACTAACTTAATGGTACCAGAGAATAGACATGGAGGGGGGAAAGGCCAGGAATGGAGGAGAGGAAGGGAAGAAGGGGATGGTAAATACAATGGGACAAACACATTCCTTTGAGTGGGGGATAACATTTTTTTAAACAAGTAGTAGACAATGTACTTTGTATCCGCGGGCGATGGAGGACAGCTGATGGTTGTTGGCCACCCTGATGGCCGGTAGTGGTAATTGTTACCATCCCCTCCCCCTACACTTGGAGTGCTATTTGCCACCCTCAAATGCCACTCCCCCCACATGGCCACCTTTAATGGCCATTTAGTTCTAATTGCCACCCTCAGGCTATGCCACTCCCTCTGCATTGTTTCAAGGGCTAATTGATGCCATATCAACACCCTCGTTAAAAATAAATTCTTGGGAATGCAAACACATTGAAAATAAATTACACAATTAATTAATGAATAGAAAATATAATGTCACAGCAGCCTGAAATGAGCTCTGACTTATTAAATCAATATGTCGAAGGAAATACAAAAGGAGTGTCAAAAAATACCTAGTTAAAAACACAAAATAGAAATAGAGGTTGTTAATAATGAAATCTATCATATTTACCCATTGGAGCTCTATTCTTGTGCGCACTTACAAACAATTTGCATGTATACGCACATCAGGGTTCCATCTAGAAAATCTAGTTCGGGAGGAGGGAGGTGACCTAGTCCACCTTCTCACATAGCATGCAAATATTAAGGAAGGGGGGAAGCTGGGAAGTTCAGGGGGAAAAGCTTACCCCCCCCCCCCCAATAATAACAATCCCTGCATGCATGTACACACACACACACACACACACACACACACACAACTATAACTTATACAGTCACATGACAGTCTTCAACTCACCAGCCAATAATCAGAGAACAACTCCAGCACTCTAGTCACAATCTGTGCCTCTCCTGGTAACCTGCAAGTAATGCTTGCTAATAATAAGACTTCACACCAGAAATTAATTAATCTGATATCTAATTTAAAGATAAGAATCAACACACCAGGAATGCACTATGACACAAATTAAAAATAGTAATTTGAAAAAAAAAAAAAAAAAAAATTAACAGCTTAGTCAAAGTCTTCCTATCACATGGACTTCTCAATAGAATTTCTAACAGTGATTTATATATAATATAATTCTACGTAATATTCTACATACATTAATAGTTTATCAAAAATCTACACAAAAGAGAAAAATCAATAAAAAAAGAAAAAGAAAAAATGATAGTACCCTGCATATTGCAAGCCATTAAAAACTCAGATAGAGACAATGGTAAACCCTAATGCTTAATAAACTACTATTACTAATTTGAATTGGTAAAAAATATTTCAATGGATTTACGATTTGTAAAAACATGGACGTTTATAGAGTAACATGCCTACTCTTCTCCCTAAATATGCCAAGAATTTCATGTCCCCCCCACCTTTCAGCTCATGTCCCAAGTGAAACTCCTGTAAGAATCCTCGCAAGATATACGTATAAATAACTAGGCCATCTATTCACAGCAAAGTCCAAAGTCCTTCTTGGGGGGAATTTCAATTAACTGTTTGACAAAAGAAAGGCACATTTTTGATCATCCAAGTAAAATAAAATTTACACCTGGGGGAGTTGTCTGCAATGGACTACTCCATATGACAGAAAATACCTACATACCTACCTCTTGGACAAATTCCCCACCTACTATCTAAATTTCCTGCTTTTTCCTTTTGTTGCCAAACTATTGCTGGTAAAATTAGTCATGGTTTTCTCCATGGGTGGCTGGAGTGGGCCGTGCAACACTAGGCATGCTTAGCTCAACTTACCGGAATGCCTCCAGGAACACCCTCAAGGCATCTAGTAGTGCTACTCCCCTCAAATTCTGAATGCTAAAATAGGAAAGGGAGAGAGAGTGAGGCAGAAGGGGGAGGAAGAGAATTAAGAAGAGGGGGAATGGTAAAGAGGAAATAAATTATTTTATAGGAAAAACAAAAAACAACAAAAACAAAATAAAACCAACAAAAACGAACAAACAAAACGACAACAAAAAACAACAACACAATAATAACCGGTGTTGAGTGTTTAATAAAGATAAAAACAAACAAACAACAAAAACAAACAAACAAAACAACAACAACAAAAAAAACAAAAACAACACAACTGATAAAGAAACTGCAGCTATTGTAACAGTGTTTTTGTTTGTGCTATAACTAATAAAATCTCACCTGACGAAGGCCTCCAGCATATCGACATTGTCACTCTTGCCAATGTACTCTCCAATCTTAGCCTTGTTCAGAGCATGGTTCTGCCACAAGAAGTCTGCCACCTCTCGAGGTTCAGGAGGTGACTTCAGGATCCCTTGCTCACACAAGAACTGAATTCCTTCTTTAGGACGCTTCTCATTAAACAGCTCAGTGCCTGCCAAGATGAGCTGGAGACAGAAAGAGAGAAAGACAGGGAATTTATTCTACGGATATAACTTGAACTAGTTTGACATTCCAAAAATTTGTTAATATAATTATTGGTGAGTGAGTGATGCGAGCGAGACACTATCAGGGATAACACAATTGAAAATTGGGGATATTTGTTTATATACATGTTTGAACGTACATGTACGTATGTCATTTCTGTACCTTGACACTGGTGTTTTTGTGTTAGTTCGGTGGTCGACCCCGTCCTAAACTTCACTAAACAGAATCCTCTGGTTTATCAATCATTACCCGTATCATCCTAGAAATTGAATTGTTTACAGTTGCGGGTGCAGTTTATCTTAAACACTTACCGGAGCTCCATTTTATATTTGAGTTAGTGGTGGTGGTAAGTTAATGCGCTATTTGTCATAATTATAAGCCCTACGCAACAGCATTTACTTGAAACTTCATTGTCCACTAGACTAACCACGAAGGTAAGTCTCATGTAGGTATGTCCAGTTGTGTGAAAGTATTGTGCTTCACAGCTACTATTTAGCAGAAGAATATCACAAAGAAAACGTTTAAATTGACTCAAAAATTCAAACAGTTGTGGCAAGTGGTTACTATGGCATTAAAACTTTACCGAATCTACGTAATTTAAAAACTCAACCTTTTTTTAAGTAGCTTGAGTGTTAGAATTTACAATCAATCATTTAACAATAGAGTAGTTTTAGGCTCGTTCACTCAAGCACATCACTAGTCTATTTACAATAGCCTTTGCCAACTAATCTAATAATTGAAAGGCAATCATTTGAAGTATGAAAAAACTTTCATTGATAAAGTATGTATGCTAGGAATGTGCAGTAAACACTTCCAATGAATTCCTAGAGAAAATGACAGGCTAAATTTAAAAAAATTTAATTAGTAAAACTCCCAAATGAAAGGGACTATTTTGGGGGAATGGAACAGTTACAATTGAAAGTCTAATACATTACATATACTTATTACTCATTAGCCTTGCATACTTTGACTTTTACCATTTATGAAATGGAATGGATAAAAATATAAGATATTTAGTAGTAAATGTCCTGGTGTGAGTGTAAGTGTGTGTGTGTATTTGAAATGCACAGTTAATACTTTATCTTGTGTGTGTGTGTGTGTGTGTGTGTGTGTGTGTGTGTGTGTGTGTGCGTGTGTGCGTGTGTGTGTGTGTGTATGTTTGTACTGAAATCCACCCCACTTGTGCCTCGAGGGGAAATACACCCAAGAGTATTGAAACAACAACACTTGAAAAACAAAAACAAGGTCATCAGGACCACAGTCTCCACAATCCCTAAAGGAGAGAGAATTGCTGCATTATCATGCTTAAAACACACATGCAATCACACCGACCATTAAATGCGGTCATCGTTGCTATCCTTACTTGGCTAAGCTCAGACAAACTAACTCATTATAAACAACTCAGCCTCCAATGAGATAGAGAAACAACAAACAGACACGGGAATAATAATAATGTTGCCTGTAATAGCTTGGCAATAGTAGATGAAGCTTATAATGAAGTGATCCATTTCCTAAACTAGTAACTCTTAGTCTTTTTTTTTTTTTTTTTTCAAATTAATACTGTAACATTTATATATACACGAGTGCCAATGTGTCTAGCCTCTAGCTAATAGTCTTTGTTTCAAATATTTCTGGAAATTTATGATAATTAGGTGCAAAGGGGAGAGGAAGTGCCCCCTAAAATCCCCGTTATTTCTCTTTAATCTTACTCCCTTTGATATGCTTACTTGTTTTGATCTGTTTAATAACCCTTTCATGCAAGTTAATGTCCTATATCATGTAGACACGTCTTATGGTGCTACTACACAGAGTTGATGACTCATAATAATCCTGAGAAAGACCCCTATGCACGGGATGTATCTATAAATCTGGCTATAAATCTGCACTATATTTAGCCACTCAAGATCCAGTTAGGTACAGTTTCATTCTTTGATGTTACCACTTGCAATAAAATCTCATTATACCGACAAACCAATCAAGGCTTCAAGTAGACGAACCATAAAAAGTATAAAGTATAATTTACACATAGGAAGAGTTAGAGGGGACGATGTCAGTAACAAATTTATTGATGGGCTAGAATGGAAGAATTGAAAGACTGCGGAATAAAACAAAGTATAATACATTACGTACATAAACTGCAGAGCAAGTGTCAAGCTAGACTAAATGAAGAGAGGACTAAATCTACGATGGCAAACTTCAAACACTTTTGTACTTACATAATATCGTTTGTTTATTATAAACAAAGCCTAAACAGAGTGAAAACTGAACATGTAAACAAGTCCACTTGATGTTCAAGTGAATTTCCATTATACCCTGAAATCAAATACATTAGAACGGGTGTGCCTCACAAGCTCTGATTCACAACCTTGCATGAATGTATGCACCTACAAAAACTAATTTGTAAAGTAACTAAAACTACTAATGAGTCCAAACCAACTCTAACTGTAGCTATTGGCTGAGGAAGAAAGGGATCAAGAGAGGGAAATCATGGATAAATATATCTTACACTGCAACAATTAGTACATCAAGTGCGATGGAGTGGCAGGGTATTTGCTAGTACATAAATAATAGTTAACTGTAAATTATGATACAATGGCTCCATTAATGCTTTAGGAATAATTTTTAACACAACTTCCAATTGGCATAAAAGAAACCAGACTTCGGAAGATAGAAGATTGGTTCTGAATTGCATTCATTGGGAATATATTACCTCAGTGTCAAATTCCATTCATTGAGGATACCCTAGAGACAGAAACTCAAAGCTTATACCATGGCACTCCAGTACAATTTAAAGAACTTGCATTGGAAAGTTAGAAATATATGTATAAGTGATATTGTTACCAGTTAAGTCACCCAATAAATTACAAATCCTGTACGGCCATTGTGGCAGAAGATTTACTTTAGATTACATGTAGTATATACACCTTATTATAATTGTATTAATTTTAATTTCCTAATCTATACACTTCTATTTATTGCAGATAGATATAAATTAGTTAATTAAATATAATTAAGTAAAAATAAGTAAAAATAATATAAGTTAATTAAAATATAGTTAGCGAATTTTGCCTAAGTTGATACTATCCGGAACAATTTTTTTTAAATTCACCAATACAGGTTTGTACATAAATCAGATAAAATAATAATAATCAGACAATCAGCAGAAGAGTAAAAATAATGCAATTAAGGCCCCTCATACTAAAATGGTCAATTTAATAATACCACCAAATAATAATAGTTAATAACAGCTGAAATAATTGATTTTAGCTGGTCCCAAGCTCATCTCATCCACAACTAATTCTCATGTCAAATTAGTTCATTGAATTTGAGTAAAACCATTCCAGTTGATAAGGTGGTAGAGATGTTATGTTCCATAGGTACACAGCCTGCTGTAGGTCTTGCCTCCAGGAATTGTTACTACTGCTTGCCACAAAACATAAACAGTCACCTCACCCCATTTTCCAAGAAAACACAATCAAAATGGGTTGCTAGGCCTACAAGGAATCAGGTCAAATTTACTGAGTCAGCTCCACTCCTTATCCCCCCATTCCATGCACCAAGTTTCCAAATAAATACTAACACGCAAAACCTTGTAGGCCCTCCATCCAAGCCCTCGTGTTTTTTTTCACTTCATGAATTGAAAGAAAACATAATAGTTCTGTATACATAACAGTGTGATGTTATTCCTGGGACACATGACATTTCACACGAAACTATAGGCAGCATTGGCAACAAGGAGAAACTAAACACCATTTCCTCACTATATTCCAACGGAAAGTAGAAATGCAAGCACAACTTCAATAACCATGTGTGTGTGTGTGTGTATGCTGATGTGCATGTTAACTTATGTCCATAATGACAGTCCAGTATTAGATATTATTTAAATAAGTGTATGTATTCCATGATAATAGTCATGTGTGATTTATTCCACTATAACTACATGTATGTATGTGTCATGGTTATATACTAATCAGATGTATATCAGGATTATAGCTCTTGTTCCAAACTTAAGATTGGTTTAACTATAAAGCTCTTGCATTTGGTCTTGGACTTTATGCATACATTATGTATATATAAATATGACAATAATAAAGAAAAAAAAAAAAAGAAAAAAAAAAAGAAAAAAAAAAAAGAGAGAGAGATATAATCTTTTATTTTCTTCACAACTGAAAACATTATAGTCTGTGATACTAAAGAAGTGACCAACTTTATAAATTAATAGTACGGCGCGTAAGTTGCCCATTCAAAAATGGATGGGATCAACCGCTGTTCAATTGAAATCGCATGGGGAAAGTGAAATAGCGCGTAACTAATTGAAATACCACGGTAGCTAAGTGAAATAGTACGGGTAAGTGTGCATGCGTAGAGCGTTAACCTTGGAAACATACAGTTCGAGTAGTTTCTAGTAGGGGACAATGTGCAAGTGACTCTTTAAAAAGCTGGCCTACTATTAGTGAGTGATAGCACGGATAACCTGTGCTATTAGGGATCAATAGCACTCGTAAAGCAATTGAAATAACACTCGGCTTCGCCTCGTGCTATTTCAATCGTTACTCATGCTATTAATCCCGAATAGCACGGTTACCCGTGCTATTACTCATACAAGTAGTTCTCTGTGGTTTCAAACACCTAGCTTCAAAAAAACAAAACAAAAACACCTTGCCTGAAATCTTTCTTAGGCTTGTCTAACTGAACTTATAAAAATTGCAGAATGAGCCAGCTAAGTGAATCATCACCCCAATGTGGTGAATCAAAATTGAAAAAAAAAAAAAGTTTTAAGTAAAGAAGGTAGCAACCATGTTTATCATAATTCATTTATGAGGCTGCACTTACAACACTTACCGTCTCTTAGCAACCTTTGCAACCTCTGTTGACTGTTATTGCCATCTCAAGGAACTAAAGGATTCTCAGTCATAACACATTTCAAACAGAAATTTAAGCAGCTCACAGTTACATAAGCCTGCTGAGGCACTTACATGGAACAATAAAGGGTTCATCAAGCAAACAAGAAATTGCATCAACTCCTTATAAGAAACATCTGTGAACTATCATTACATCTTCCATAATTCATAATTTACTTAGCATCCAATAGGTTTAAAGGTACTGTCTACTACACTATATTGATGGGATATCTGTAGACTATGCCTCAGATTGTTCCAATTCCCAGTTTGAATAACAATACTATTGTGATATGCTTATGCAGTAATACATAAAAGTCACTTTAGTCTGACCAGGGGACCTTTGTTTTATTTGCAACTGGTCTAGTTTTTTTTTTCCATGCAAATTTAAAACTCCCAGTGAATAACAATCCACTGATGGCCCAATTTCAGTTGATGCTGGATATGAAGAAAGAGAAAAAAAAAAAAAATTATATGTAAATGATACAACTGTATGTTTGTTCTCACGTCAACAGGACTGTGATATATGCACAGTGTACAATATTTAAAGTAATAATAATGTTTTAAAGTTTTTTCTTGAGTTCATGCTATACCAATTTGATTTTTTATACCAAACAATTCATTTTTAATGCCAACATGTTTCAGCAGACTGCTTCTGCCATCATCAGGGCTGATTTACAAAAATCAAAAAACAAAAATGCTATAATTAGCCTAAGGGTGATGCTTGACAAAATGCAATATATTGCCTAAGGTTGATTCTTGTTTATTTGTATGAGTGTCCTCTAGCTGCTCTCAATACTAAAGGGGAAAGCTCCATTCCCGAGTCTCTATTCATGGTTAAGTTGTTAGGTGACATATTTATGTAGATGGCTTCTTTTACTTTTCTCTCAACCATGCCTTGTGAAAAATCCAAAAGTTTGACTTGATTCCAATGAATCACATGACTCCCTTCTTGCCATACATGTTCTGCCAGTGGTGATTTGGTGAAATATCCATGTTCACAGGCTGATTTATGTTCTTTAATTCTAATGCCTAGCGCTCTTCCTGATTCACCTATATAGAAATCTCCACATTCACACATGATTTTGTACACAGCTCCTTTTGTTCTCATTTGAAGAAAAAAAAAAAGGACTTCTTTCAAAACAAAAACCACTTTGTCAAATCTTCTCACAAAAGTAAAAGATCCTACTTCAAATGAGAACAAAGCTGTGTACAAAATCATGTGAACATGGATATTTCACCAAATCACCACTGGCAGAACATGTATGGCAAGAAGGGAGTCATGTGATTCATTGGAATCAAGTCAAACTTTTGGATTTTTCACAAGGCATGGTTGAGAGAAAAGTAAAAGAAGCCATCTACATAAATATGTCACCTAACAACTTTCCCCTTTAGTATTGAGAGCAGCTAGAGGCCACTCACATAAATAAACAAGAATCAACCTTAGGCAATATATTGCCTATATATAGCATTTTTGTTTTTTGATTTTTGTAATTCAGCCCTGATGATGGCAGAAGCAGTCTGCTGAAACATGTTGGCATTAAAAATGAATTGTTTGGTATAAAAAAAATTGGTATAGTAATAATAATATCGATAATATTTATTATTATTATTATTATTATTATATTATTATTGTTATTATTATTATCATCATTATTATTATTAATAACAATAAAATTAACTAAGCCAACTTAAAATAGGAAAGTATCACAACCACCGTACAACACAGGTACATTGGAAAATTAATACATAGTTGTGGTGTATGTAATGGCTGAACGAGGTGTAACATAGACAAAGAAAGTGAGAGAATGAAGTTCAGTTCATTGCCTATGATTTCCAGCATATTATGTACTTGTACTATACATGGAACTAACACAAGCCACAACCACTTCAATCTAAAATGGATGTTCCAAAATGGGATGAGCTCTATAAGTGACACCATTTTCATATTCCCATTCCAATCACACACTTCAGAGGAGTAGCTAAGGCCCTGGGATATATTTATCTACGAGTTTAAAAATAGCACCCCAGCTAGGCCACCTGTCCCAGCAATGTGAAGTGTCCTAATGCACCTCATTCATACACATACTGTGTCCCAGACATTCTGGATGCATGGCTCTTGTTACTCTGTGACAAACAAGTGGGCGTGGAGATAATGCATGGTACAGTGAAGTGTGGTGAGAGTTGCATGGGCTTGGCTTCCTGGACTATGCTGAACATTGAGAGTAAACACAATCCTTTGTATTATTTACTTACATACATATTCCTAAAAAAAAAAAAAAAAAAAAAAAAAAAAAAGAGGTGTCTGGCCAGCAGTGGGACTGTATTGAACACTATACTTGGGACAATATGGATGTGGTTTATGAAGTATTGTGGAAGTTGAATGAGTCGCTGTGGCTAACAACATAATGCAAGAGCTGAATCTATACCATTCTGACACTTCAACAATGCCATATTGTAAATGCCTATAGAGGCATAAAAAAAACAACAAAAAAAAACAAAGATAAAACAAACAAAACAATTAGTGTACCTAAGTTAAATTAATGTAGAGCTTGGCATTCAGGGTTTCCTGCATAGTATTCTTAAAAAGCCATCCACCTACTCATTAAATTAAATTATCTTGATTTAGCCCAATTGGATAATTTATCCAAGTGTATGTATAACCTCAGTAGTCTCAACACTGGAGATTATCTGTCTGCAGTGGTACCTCAGTTTACCAGTAAGATAGTTCCAAAAAGGGGTCACGTTCATAATTGACAACATTTTCATATGTATCCCTTACTGAGATACATTTGAAGCCCAAAGTTCAAAGAGTGGTTAAAGCTGATGGAGTATATTTATAATCAACAGAATTGCCAAGTTTAAAAATAGCACCACAAAACTATGTAAAAAAAGAAAAAAAAAGGCCATCTGTCTCAGCTATGTGAAGTGTTCTAATGCACTCATTCACACACAAACTGACACACAGACTGTATCTAGCCCACTATGGGCACCTGGGCTTCATAAACAAGTTGGCACGAATTATTGCATGGTACAGTGAAGTGTGGTGGGAATGCATGGACTTGGTTTCATAGGGCGAGGCTGATGATTACATAACAATGCAAATGGTAAACACCATTGTTTGTATTTAGTCTAAGAAGTATGAGTAATACAGTAGTAAAGATACACAAATGCCAGATTTAATATAATCACTTATTCTACTTCACAAAGATATTTTTAGGTACATGACACTCGAGATATTTCAGGTTATTATTTCACAGTTATGGCAAGAGGCCAAGCTCACATTTTTCCAGGTTTTTATAGCTACCTACCTCAGGTGTAGCCTACCTAGGGTTAGAGCATGCAGCTGTTAAAATATCAAACCACTTTTTACACTCTGGGCAGAGTGGTATGGCTAGATATTTCACTTTCAGGCTTTATTTTCACTAGCCTCATGAAATATTTCACCCTATCACACTCTGCCTCATGTATTAAGTACTATTTATTTAATTTAATTCATAAATATATTACTAAAACTAAAATTAATTACAAACTATTATCTCATTAAATTAACAATTTGTGAACCAATTAGCTGAAATCTAAAATCAATTAAATCTATCATCAACAAACTAAAACTAAAAACCAGCAAGCAGATAACCACTTTGAGACTGTTATAGTCATATACAGACTATGGAAACCCTGCAATTCCCCCCCCCCCCTCACCCCCCCCCCCAACACACACCACACACACCCATTTATTTGAATTTTTATGCAGAAGAAGAAAAAAAAAGAAGATCAGTATAAGTATGAACAATTATAGCTTAATTACTTTACTGCTAGTTTCTCAAAAAAATGTCCAACACCATGACTTTTTAGTTCTGGTCCTTCCTTCAATAGCAATGAAGCACCAGAGGTTACTATAAAGTAGCTAGCATAAAGGCCCATAGAATAATTTGTTTGGTGTAGTATGCAATAATGTTAATATGTAGCTCATGCAATGAAATGGTAGACATAAAAGCTGCATCGTAAGAAAAATGCTAGAGACGCTCATTTACCAGGTATTTTCAATGGGGGGAACTCCAACCAGTAAACAACCGAGATTATGATTTGAAGCAAAACTACTTTGGGTAGCAAGAAATTATTTGAATACGAGAGTACGGCGTGACAATAGGGGCATTATCAACAATCATAAGATTGTACGGCCAAAAATAACTAGCTTTCCCGAAAAAATAAGTCGAAATGAAAAATTCTGGCACATCAAGGACTTAAATTGTCCAGTGCAATATTTTGAAGCTTGTTTCAATCATCTTCTGGAGGCCGTCATCTCAGAGTTTGTTGTTTTGCTGTGTGACTGACTGACAACTACTGTAAAAGTTCAAAGAGTGGTTAAAGCTGATGGAGTATATTTATAATCAACAGAATTGCCAAGTTTAAAAATAGCACCACAAAACTATGTAAAAAAAAAAAAGAGAGAAAAAAAAAAAAAAGCCATCTGTCTCAGCTATGTGAAGTGTTCTAATGCACTCATTCACACAAACTGACACACAGACTGTATCCCACTATGGACATGTGGGCTTCATAAACAAGTTGGCACGGAGTGGAGTATTGCATGGTACAGTGAAGTGTGGTGGGAATGCATGGACTTGGTTTCATAGGGCGAGGCTGATGATTACATAACAATGCAAATGGTAAACACCATTGTTTGATAGTCTGAGTAATACAGTAGTAAAGATACATGAATGCCTGATGATTTAATATAATTGTTTATTTAATTTAATTCACCCACATATTAAAAATTAAAATCAATTTCAAACTATTATCCCATTACAATATTTAGCTGAAATCACTAATCAATTAAATCGACCATCAACAAACTGAAAAAAAAAAATTTCAAGCACATACTACCCAATTTGAGATTGGAAAGCAAAACAAAACAAAACAAAAACGAAACAAAACAAACAAAACAAAAAACTCACCAAATACCACCACATTGCTAATTTGAAGGTAAAGCCAGTTGGAAAAATGATATCACAAAAAAAAAAATAATAATAATAATAAAAGAAAAAGAAAAGAACATCTGGTTCATGAGTGGGATGTGTCCTACGCATATTAGAAGACAAACACTTACACACGACAATATGGAAGTGGTTTTTACACTGTGGGAGTGAATGAGTCTGGCTTCATGTGCTGTGGCTGTAGTGCAAGAACTAATTAAAAGGATTCTTACACCTTTAATAAGCTCAAAGATGACAATGCCTACAATTGTAAATAAACTGCCACTCCTTTATCATATCATGTTACTGGACATATCCCCTGTTGCAACACACATCATCAACTCACAGCCCCAGTCACCACATCTACCATGCCCTACGGCATTGTCCCAGGGGAGGAACACATCAAAGAAGAAATAAAATATGTCAGTGCATAAAAACAACAAAAAAAACACAAAAACAAAAAAAACCCAATTTCCTTTACAGTTAAAAACCAGCCTGACCCACCCAGCCTAACTTCCATCCTTACGAGTTGGGCAAACAAAAGTGCAAGTGGGAAATGCTAACTAAGATGTCTTGAAATACCCAAGAGGTTTTATTACCCTTTAATGGCGTGACACATCAGTGCTGGAGAGCTATCTTATGTTCTTTGTTTGCTTTATAGGCTACCTCACATGACCAGCTCTGAAGGATGTAGACTTTCAGGTGTAATCCTTATACTCCAGGATTACAACATGAAAGCTATACCTAGATCCAGACAGAACTACGTAATTAACTGGGTGGTCTTATGTATGATGCTGTAGCAAACACAAATACAATTACGGGACTTTTCTTGTTCCTGTCATTGACTTGTTAAGCAACACAATGTCAGACACAGTGCGAATTACAAATATTGAATACTCTATTCTCAATGGCTTTATTTGTCTGAACACATGCACATAATGTAAGAAAGGGAAGGGAAATTCTTGCAAAGTTGCCATGCTCTTTGTCTGAGGTGACTTAATTGATATGACACCTAAGTCCTAAATCATTCAGCGTTACTGATTGTTGCTCATACTATTTTTTCATCTTCTTTACCCCCACCCCACTGCCCATCTAAAAAAATAAAATAAAAATAAAATAAAAGAAAATAAATAAATAAATAAAAAGAAAAATAAAATAATAAAAAGAAAAAAGCTTAAATTAAAATAATAATAAATAAATAAATAATAAATAGCCATGTAAAACATAACAAAACAAAATAAATAATATACAAATAAATAAAAATAAATAATAAATAGCCATCTTAAAAAAAATAAAATAAAATTAATAATAATAATATATATAACAAATAAATAAATATAGCCATTTAAATCCTCATTTTCCTCTCCTAACAGCACCTGTCAAAGATGGATAATGAATTGGTGTGAGATTACAAGAGGTTTTTTTTAATGGCTTCTGGAGCATGTTTGAGGGGTTGACTGGCTTCCTTGTTTTTACTATGTACTAACACAATTCAAAATATTATTATTTTAACGTACTTAATTAGCTATTGTATAGAACTGCTACATGCATTACTATTTCAATGTATCATTCATACTCCAACCAGAGGGTGGCTGGCTATATATACCACTTGCTGGTTTCATTCTGGTTGGAGACTTGCTTTCTGTAGTGTGTGAGTGATGTGCTGTGAGAGTCTAAATCATTTATCCTCTAAATACTTGACTGGGTGGTCTGTAGGAATTCTTACAGTGAGATAAAGAGACCTGGGAACAAACATGCTCCCATCATCCTGACTACAATCGTGCCCCAGGAACTGGAGACACTTCAAAGATCCATCACTTACACACAAACAAGATAATTGGATCCACTTTCTCACAAGACTGGTCTTCCACTCCCCCCAACTCATGGGAGTCTGTTATAATAACGGAATCACTTGTGCGAATCTCCACTGCCCACAATGGCTTCCTATACAGTAGCCCTCAGAGTTTCGCAACTCACAAATGGAATGATAATTTGAATAAAAATAGTAAAACTTAAATAAATGTAATAATAATTTAATAATAATAATAATAATAAAATAATAATAATTCAGTCTTTCTTGGCTGTGCACAATAAAGTATATATAATATATATATAATGATAGGTTAAGCTTTAATTAAACACATTGGCTGATATTCAAAAAAATCATGTCAATTTAATATTACACCAATATGTAGCCAGAAAATAAGATGAATTTTGAAAGAACCATACACTTATTTAACAAAAGCCTGAGACAATTGGTCTTTAGATGAACATGATTCTGAGGTTATACTAGTACTTGGTGTCTGTCACTGAATGTCACATAGAATACACAATCTAAAAACTCCATTCCACCCTGCCCCTTCTTTTGTACAATAGAGTAAGAGTTAGAACACGGTAACCATGCTATGCGGGATTAAAATACGAGTAATGCTATTTCTATTGCTTTACAAGTGCTATTGATCCCTAGTAGCACAGGTTACCCGTGTTATCACTATTGGTATTTCACTTAGTTTCTGTGCTATTTCACTTGGTTACATGCTATTTCTCTTTCCTCGTGCAATTTCAATTGAACAGCAATTTTCCCCAAATGGGCAATTTATGCACCATAATTATTAAATAAATAATATATATAGCGTATATACGGAATTACCTGACCTATTTTCCTCCCCTAAGAAGTTTAGAGTTGGACAATACTTGTGGTGGATACCCCCAGATCAAACAAAAGTGCATATATATTGGATAAAAGGAATGAACACTTTAAAAGTCTCCTGAGATGGATTTCCAGTGCCACAGATTCTTAGACACATCACATGACCAAGATCAATCCCACTTGTCACCTGTCTGAATCTATCACCTTTTACATTAATAGAAGAGAGTTCTTAGCACCATTTGAAGGATTCAGTGCTTCCTGTCAAATACCTTAGCACTACAAATATATGATCCTCTTAATGAATAGTGGGGTAACATTTTAAATGTTGAAATGGTATGGTTTCAGGTATTTCTCAGGGTAGAAAATGGGTATTTCTCAGGATGAGCTGGGAAAGACAGAGGGAGGGTTTATCTGATACGAGACACACAGTGGGGGAGTGGTAATGTGGTAATGATTGTAATACACACAGAACGGGGGGAAAAATCTGCTACAAAAATATATATATATATATACATGTATATATATATATATTTATTGCAGCTTTGATATTTTTACTTGAATATTTCCGCATCACGCGAGCGTTCTGTATTCTCCCATATTGTACGGTTTATATTGTACGGTACACTACGCATGCGCGTAGCGAGTAAAATCAATGAAAATTGAATTGTAACCGGTTGAGAAAAAATATCAAGGCAGCAATAAATCACTTATCACACTCGTCGTACAATATGGGAATTTACTCTCACGCCACATTTTCACTCGCCTTTGGCTCGTGAAAATATTTTGCGTGCTCGTAAAATATTTTCCCATATTGTACTCTGACTCGTGCTATAAGTATTATATATATATATATATATATATTTATTGCAGCTTTGATATTTTTACTTGAATATTTCCGCATCACGCGAGCGTTCTGTATTCTCCCATATTGTACGGTTTATATTGTACGCTACTTGTAGCGCGCGCGTAGAGAGTAAAATCAATGAAAATTGTATTGTAACCGGTTGAGAAAAATTTCAAAGAAGCAATAAATCACTTATCACACTCGTCGTACAATATGGGAATGATATTTTACTCTCACGCCACATTTTCACTCGCCTTTGACTCGTGAAAATATTTTGCGTGCTCGTAAAATATTTTCCCATATTGTACTCTGACTCGTGCTATAAGTATTATATATATATATATACACATACATATATGTGACCGTCTACAGGAAAACCGGGCACAACGCGGCGTGCGTAAATATCGAGAAAAGACCGATCGATTTCTTAAAAATGTATTGTTTCAAGCCGACGGAAGGGAACGGTTAGGTCTATTATAGTGGGAACGACTTAAGCTACGACGATAAAACTTGGAGAGCTCAATATCTGGATGCCGACAACTTTGTAAGTGCAAAAAAATTTTTTTCGAAGGATGCCGCGTTGTGCCTGGTTTTCCTGTAGACAGTCACATATATGCATACATGTATTACGTAATAACTGGATTAATAATAACAATAGCAAATTTTCTCATTCTAACAGCCAATATTATGATAATTAAAACTTAGCTATTAGAACGAGAAAATTTGTTATTATTATAATTACTTCATGACTGAAATTAAATGAATAACACTTTCTATTAAGTCCTAGCTGTTAAATCTGCATTTCCTGTACCTTTTTCTTTTGCCTGATTTGAAGCAAATCCTTCGGTAACGGCGGTTCTACAATGTTAGATCGCACCTCCTCTATCACACCCATGTCCCTGCCGGCCACACCCACTAGGTACCCAGAGGACGACTTGCATTCCGATCCTTTCTTGGTCCCTAGAAATCCTGCCTGAGTGAGAGAGGGAGTGCTGCTGGATCTTTTGGTGCCTGTATCTGCACCCACTTTCTCAGTGGAAAATATTATACCTGCAAAATAAATGCAAACTTATGTCCGAATCAACAAACAAACAAACAAGGAAACAAATCAGCCACCTTCACTTCCTCACAACTGATAATCTAGTAACTCCACTAGAGCACCAAATAAGTCATAGATTATTCAAATTCTAAAACCCGTGATTACATATAATTTCAACAGCTTTGAAACCTGCAAGCTTGATGAAAACATAGCAGATGATTAGGGAAACAGAAATTATGTGTAATACAAGCAAAGTGGATAAAAGTTATACTGGTTCCACATATTTGTTCTATTTCTCTACAATGATGCTTATCCTATCTTCCAGTGGAGAAATTAGGTCTATAACTCCACATGTCCCTTCATACTGCTGTTTGTCCAATGCCAGTCCCTTGCTATTACTACTAACCAATCAGAATATTGCATTTCACTGTCTCATATATTATTTGTACTTTCACTTCATTCAATGCATGTGTAGTCTTTAATTAGTGCTACCAAATTCTTATTGAACAGCCTGCTTCTTTTACACATACACACAGCACACGCACATGCATGATATGATAAACACACACGCAGACAAAATCAATGAAATTAACAAACTACCCTCTCTAGCCCCTGCCCACCCCTCCAGTAGCAAATGGGTTACAAATGGGCTAATAGTACACCTGAGGCAAGCAGTAGACGCCACCGGACATAACAAAACCAATGTAGTAATTTATTGCCCTTGTGTTACCAAATTCTTTTTGAACAGCCTGCTTCTTTTACGCATACACACAGCACACGCACATGCATGATATGATAAACACACACGCACACACAGACAAAATCAATGAAATTAACAAACTACCCTCTCTAGCCCCTGCCCACCCCTCCAGTAGCAAATGGGTTACAAATGGGCTAATAGTACACCTGAGGCAAGCAGTAGACGTCACCGGACATAACAAAACCAATGTAGTAATTCATTGCCATTTTTAACAGGCAGAAGAGACTTCATAACAAATGGCATCTTGTTCCCCACCTCCACTGAACAGCCTTCAGCCCACCCACTCAACAGCCTTCAGCCCACCCATTCCACTCACTCTGGTTTGTTAAAACTCACAACATCCTGTTACTATAGACTGTAGTACACAAACAAATAGCCTCATTCTAATACTTGTCTGAACCTGTAGTTTTTTAATCCTACATTAGAACCCCCCCCACCCACTCCTTTGCTAATCGCAAAGGAGTGGACAAACGGAAGTTGTGAAGTTGAGTTTGGGGTTACTTGCAGGTGGCCTTTCTGTACCTGTACAAGTGTTGATTTGGCAAGAATATGTTGTTCAGAATCAAAGCATATGATGTTCACAAACACATCACTGGCTAATGAAATACTTAATATACATACACATATTCAGGAATAGTTATTTTACTGGGTACTTTTTTTTTTAACTCTAAGTTATCTACTAGTGATATAAAAAAAAAAAAAAGAAAAAAAAAAAAAGAAAAAGAAAAAAAAAAGACCCTTTTTATATCCTGAACCCATCCACTATAATTACTAGATTAAAAACAACAACTGATTCTGACAAGTATACCTATCTGAACTATTTGCAGCATAATGTTTTAGCACCAGAATACCTGACATGCACTGAAGTGCAACTACTCTATACAGTTTACTTGCCAGGGAAATGCTATGTTGTAGTTGTTAATAATGATCAAGTATCTGTTGTGTTTTCACTAAGCCAGCAGATTCCAAGGCCTCCAAATTTATTTATAATCACGGGTAGAATTTGAATATTTTTCTAGTTATTTGGTGCTTCAGTAGTGCTACAAGAATGCTTCCTTCTCTCCCCCCTTCAGCATCATTATCAAACCTTGCTTGGCTGGTTTCCCTCACCTGCTGAAGTAATCTGAGTATCTCTATTGTTGTGTTCACCAGGCCTCAGCACTCCTCCCTCAGTCTGCAAGGAAGCTGTGGTCCTTCTCCCTCCTTCTGCTGATGGTTCCAGGTCATTGGCAATAGCCAGTAGTGCATCCAGTGCCAGCACATGGGCATAGGACAGTGTGCCTTGGGTTGGGAATGCACACTATAACAAAAACAAAACAACAACAACACAAAAACAACAACAAAAAAAGAAAAAAAGAAATAATAATAATAAAAATAAATAAATAAAAATACATCAATGAAAAAAAGAAAAAAAGAAAAGAAAACCAACAAACCAACACATTGCAATGCATGTGATGTGTGTATAGATACACAAACACACAGAAAAAAGAATAAACCAATTAATGTTATAATCTTTAATTGTCATGGTTTCAACAAAAAGAGTAAGTTGATTGCATTACAGTGTCAAGGTTAGTGTCCAATGAGATACTTTTTTTCCCTTTAACGAACTCCTTTTATTTTTGAAACTTAATATCTTAGTAAAGTATTGAGCCTTAAATGACATAACCTCTTAGAAATTCAGAATGGAACTTATACGTTACAATATCCCTAGTTGAAATTCTACGTATGAGGAGCATTGCTGCGAAGTGAAATCCCTTCACTTGGCAAGTGACCTGTTGCTACCAGTCCAAACAGTTGACCAATGAAAAGTGCTGGCATATGTACATATTTGATTTCTAAATGTATGTAATGTATTTGTCAGTGCTGTACAAACTGAGGATCACTTAATAAATTGAGTCAGTAACAATTACCGATATGATGGTACGTAATAAAGCTTGACAATGGTCTTCCATATACCTTTTATGATATTGTAAATAAAAACCAACAATGTGAAACATCAATTGGTAACACTAACTTCCCATGCTAATGCTGTACACTTGATCCAACTGCTAAGCTGGGAAAGGGTCTAAAACTTTTATGGTATATATGAGTCATGGTCTTCCCCATGAATCATAGCGGCATTCTAATTAGTACCAGATCTGACCTGATTAATCCAGTTCCAATCCTAGGATGTGGCACCACTTACCTTGGACAATAATTTGGTAAGGCTCTCAAACACATTGGTGCAGTAGAGGCCACAGTCAAAGTTGACAAAAAGTTCAGCTGTGAAGAAAGGAACATGACAGAGCTGTACAACAACAACAACAACAACACACACACACACATATATTACAAATACTATATATTGATATAAGATACATATGTAGCTATAGAAACAAAACCACAACAGTCCCATTCTCGTTATATGGTGATATTATCACTATTTAAAAAGATAGTCTCAACCAACTACAACATTAAGTCAAGCATGAGCTGAGCAATGAAGTGTAACACTTTCATCCGACATAACAGGATTCATTGGTCGTCACCTTGGTGATTCTTCATGGTAATGGATATAGGTCCGCTGGTGTATACAAGTTCAATAACCCCAAGGCAATGTACCTTATAAGTTTGGTATTCTAAGTGCCCACTACACACTATCCAGTGCAGAAAAGCCTACTACGAATGTTTGATATTATACAATACATTACTAAACTACATCACAGTGTTTCATACATGGG
>WLWD01002699.1_pt1 | contig 43260 bp, 28 predicted proteins | sample 6712731 | NCBI WGS metagenome assembly WLWD01 (sample SAMN12718690, study PRJNA576275) | sponge metagenome | isolation source: marine sponge | host: Mycale hentscheli | place: New Zealand: South Island, Marlborough, Capsize Point | collected 2014-11-01 | reverse complement strand
ATTATCTTTACAATTAGCTATCAGATGTTGGTTATCATTATCTAAGTTTTGTTATTATTTGCTACTTTGTTGAACCATAATTTATCTTCATGTCATTTACATTTTTATGGTTTTTAACTTCATACTACATTTGTGCATCCAGTGCATATTATAGGGTGTTTTACTGTTGTTTTTTCCCTAATAATACATTTTCTATAATGCTCAGAAAAATTAACACTATGAATAGAACTATAGAAGTACATTTGTATGACAGTTTTAGATATTGTAATCTATTGCATGATGAAGTCAATCTTACAGTTTTAAATGAATCAGTGATACGTTTTTTAATCAATTTCTATAGGTCAATTACTGTTATGTGTCACTGTAAGCAGAACTTTAACACACAGTACCAGATCTCACCATTGTATGTTTGGCTATAGACCTACATATTTGTGGGTAAATGGGCCTCTATCAATACAGCAGCCACCAGATGTGGGTTCTACACGCTGGACAGTTACTGCACAATTCAGCAGTGTAGGGTAGTTTCCACTGCCACCAGAGTTCCCACCCGCACCCGTTCAACAGAGTTTAACGTCTGTAATTAAAAGAGGGATATAGGGAGAACTGAGTGAGACGCATGCGTGGCGAAGGTTATATAGACAATACCACGCATGTGCACATACACGGATAAGGGTGGTCACCGGAAGTCCGGGATAAAACTTGACATTAAATGCATACAAAACTGACACACTGCTAATAAATAAATTAACGTTCGTGACACACACATAAGTTCTCTTCTTCTTTCTTTCTTCTTTCATCTTTTGGTCAGCCCCACAATATTTTTAAACAATTAATAAATCTATCGTAAAACTAGACTGTGCTACACAAGTTACACAATTTTAATCTAGTGAAAGCAATTTTATATTTCAAAAAGTGGAATAAACTATATCAACTAGAGTTTAAAGTCGTTGTGAAAACTGGATGGAAAAATATAAGGTGATATAAAAGTTTAAAATGGGGGACTTTTCGTGTTTACATTTTTATATCAAAACTATTGCTTTAACCCTATTGGCTTTATGGTTCCAGAAGCAAACAGAGAATTTGCCAACAGATAGGACTATAATGTAACCTTGTACACATTGGCTGGATTGGCTGTCTTCTATGGGTTGGCTGCCCTCTTATTTTTCATTGCGACTGTATTAGTGTGGTAAGTGAAAGGTGTGTGAGGGCAATAAGCAATTTTAAAAATAGAGTTTGTTTGGAAGCTACATTCAGTTAAGTTATAGATCCATTTCAATACATTACATAATGTAACTTCTGTTGTGACCACTTTTTTCCTTTTTCCAATCTTTTTCTTTTTCTTTTTTTATGGTAGTTTTATTATTATTATTATTATTATTATTATAGTAGAGAAACTATCAAAAGGAACAAGCACAGGAAGCAAGAAGGTAATTAATTAGAACTGACTTATCATGTTACTTGTTAAGGAATGCTCTTAGATTTCACCAAGCCAAGTAATGAATCTATGAATGCATTACCATTAAATCATGCCCTTGTTGTAAAAGTTCTACGCAGATAAATATTTAATCAACTGCATATTATTTTAAGTCTCTTTTATGTCAAACAGTGCCAATTTCTGATTGAAGTAATGAAGTAATAAAGTAAATGGGAGAACATGGAGTTATGAATTACATTGAAAATTCTCTTTGCTTGTTGTCACTCTCAAAGTATATATTTTGGCTGATTTAGAACCAGCTCAGTTCTTATATATTTATAATTCAGGGCAACTGAGTTCCTGGTGCAATCCAAGGAAGTATTACAGGCCGAAAAAATGTATTAGTCTTGCGTAGCCAACAGTAATGTCTGGTATACATAGTCACAAGATTACTCCAGTTATATTTATGCATCTTATGGACATGTCTGTCAAACTCTGTTACTGTACCTACTGTAAGTACTGCAAACACCTCTATCATATATTTGTGATACAATTCTGCATAACATTTATTGTTGGATAACGGTCAGTCATTTTCAACTTTAATTCAATAATGAAGAAATAGATTAGTGATAACACAATATTAATAGTAAGCATGGATTAGTTATTATGATGCTCTACTTCAATCTTCTCATTTCCTCGTTATAACTACCTTCATTTCGTTGTGGCCACTGGTCAATATCTATAGCCATTGATCAAAGCATTTGCTATGAAATCACTGGTAGATTTTAGTATACTTCATCAAATACTTCATCAAAAAATAAATAATCTTACCTTGTGCACGAGCACATATTTGGCGAGCATCGCTACAGCAGTCACCATTTTCCACACAATTACTATCACAACTAGAGCACTGAAGTGCAAACCCTCAGTGCTAGTTAGCTAGTATGATAAAGAAAATAATAACAAAAGAAAAGTGTAGAAACAAAAAAAAGAAAGAGAAGTGGCATGAAGAGAGGCAGGAAAGAGAATACGACAATGAAGAGGGACAAAAGAAAGAGGAAAAGAAAGGAAAAGGTAGGAAAGAAATAAAAACAGTAGGAAGAAAGAGGAAAATAAAGAAAAAAAAGGCAAGAAGACAAAAGGAAAAAAAAAAAAAAAAAGGAAAAAAAAAAAGGAAAAAAAAAAGATGAAAAAAAAAAATATCGTCGATGAGGATTTGAACCAGAGACTTTTAGGTTAGGTACTTCCTCACTCAACAACAACTCAACGCATCCTCACTCAACAACAACTCAACACAACGCAACACCTCACGCTGAATGCATGTAATTGTTAGCTATTTATAAGTGATTATCAACCTGCAAGCTGGCTCAAGTGATAAGCAAGTTTTTTTAAGGGGCGGTTCCCGCTGTAAGCCTACGATTGCACGGCTCTGGAAAGACTCGCTTTTTTCTGGAAAATGAAGTCCAAAATCAAAATTCTGGCATATTAAAGGAACTTACTTGGTGAAATACTGCTGTTTGATGCCGTTTTCAGAGCCTGGCTGGTTCCTACCTTCCAGAAGTGCCTGTTGACAGACAGAGTGACACTAGGACTACTGTAACCCTCTGGGCGCATGCGCGCTGAGGGTTAATAACAAGTTGTGTTGGAAGATATATGTACTTCGCAATTGTTTCTTTCTCCCATACAGCACTCCTTTATTCCAGCCTGGGAACAGGTCTGAGCTGAAAGGAATACATATATATTATTCATTTGATACAGGAGAATATCACGAGTCTGTTGGCTTAGTATTTACGCGAGTGCCGCAGGCACAAGCCTAAATACCGCCAATCAGACGAGTGATATTCTCGGGTATCCAATGGATAATAAATTTATTAGGTACTGCTCGTGGCAATACCTTGGTAACAAGAAATTTATCTAGGGGGACGTAATAACCCAACGTAATAACTATGAACACAGGTGATATGGAAAAATATTGCCCTAAGCCACATCCTGTTTAGTTTAATGCATTCTCTATGTGGCAACAGTTATCAGGCTCTGTTCAGTACCTAATAAATTACATTATTTTATGTACAGTTCTGTATAGCTACTCACGGTAGCATCCATTGGGAACAACGTCCTCGCAGCAAGGTTGGTTGAGACTGGAGTCATGGCAGTCTCTGTGGCAGAGACACAGTGTGTTACTGGAGTGATTTTCAACGTAGCATTCTCCAGATTCACAGCAGACATTGGTACCATTGCTCAAGCCATGAGCAGAGCAGGTAGGAGGAGGCAAAGTTGGAGTCCTTGCTATAAATAAGACAGATGTGCGGGCCTAACGCAACCTCAACGAACATTCCGAAGAAACTATACTACGCATGCACTTTATTTCTGTAAAGCCTCGCTGACCGCTCGTGGCCAGTCGCGGTTTATGCCCATGACTACAGTTGTTATAAGTATTGTATTCTTTCATTTTAGTTCTCAGTTATAGTTCCTATAGTTTTGAAGTTATCAAACCAGTGAAGTTGTAGTTACCCACCCACCCTAGCTATCTGGTACTCCAACGTCCAAGAAAGTCAATGCCACAAGGTCGCCATCCCGACAGCGAGCCTTGTACCGGGCAGACGACAAGGGCAGCAAAGTCCTCCATTTTCGATCCCCTCACTGGCTACACAGCTAGGCCCGAAATGGCAACCTTCGAAGAATCTATTCAAGAAAATGATGACTTATCCGATTTACGAAAACTTCGAGGAACGAAGAAGTCTTGTGTTACCCGAGCAAATACATACATACAAAGTATCACCACATCCCTAGATGATCTTGATATATGCGAACTTCAGAGACGTTATGACAATTTACTAACAGCTGTTTACCAATACGAAACTGTCGCAAAGAGAATTGCTGAACTAGAAGGTAGAGACTTTTATGTGGAAGATGAGACTGATTCCCAACTAGCAGAAATCCGTCACATACAAAAGTTGTATTTAGATAAATTGTTCACCTACGAAATTCTTGGCAAGGGAAAATATATCATCAGCAAACTCGAACAAATTCTAGCAAGATCCAAAATTAGCGGTGCCAAAACCAAAGCCGACCTCAGTGAACAAGAAACCAAAATTGAAGATCTCAGAGAAGACATGGTATATATGCCATCCATAGAAGAACTAAAATCATTAGACTATAAATTCGACGAAGTACTCGAACGAATAAGCATCCGAATCGACGAAGAATGTGTCGACGACGGCTCTTCAATATCTTCGCCACCAACTACTACTACTTCTACTTCTTCTATTTCGCCTCCAAGGCGCACTACACACCTTAAGTTAGCTCTTCCTAAGTTTTCTGGACAGATTATTGATTGGCACAAATTTTGGGGAATTTATGAAGGAAGGTTAGAACGAGAAACTGCTCTGTCTGACCTTGAGAAAATTAGCTGTTTAGAGGAAGCTATGCAATCAGATGAAGCCAAAGACATAGTTAGGCAAGCTTCTCAATCCAGAAACTATGCCAAGGTAGTAGAAGCTCTTAAACGTGAATTTGATCAGCCTCGCCTTATCTTTAACCACCACTTGACAAAAATGTTAGCTATGAAGTCCGTGAAAGACGACAACAAGTCTTTAAGTGAATTCTTGAGGACTATTGAGGGCCATATAGAAGGTTTGCTGGTCACTAAAGGCTTCACTGCTGAACAATTGGTGTGTGGCATATTGTCTCCCCTCATGGCTGGACTATCCAAACAAGAATGGAAAAGCCACATTGCCAGTACACACCACCCTCCAACTCTTGAACAGCTCACCGATTTCATTATTAAACGAAAAGACGCAACCCGAGATGATCGTCCCGTGGAAGACGCAAATTCGACCATACCGACGAGTCAAAATAAAACGAAGCTGCCATACAAAGAGAAGAAACAGCATGAACGTGTTCTACATGTCCAAGAGGCAAAGTTACCAACCTGCAACTACTGTCAACAAGGTCACTATACGTTTAAGTGTCCTACATTGATTAGTCAGAATGTCGACAAAAGGAATGAAGGAGTGAGACAGAAAAGACTTTGCTATAACTGCCTTTCAAGTGATCACAGGTCAATAGTCGCAAGAATTGCAAGCATTGTGGTAGAAAGCACCATACCTTGTTGCACCGATCAACTCCTCCTGCTGATATCAACCCCCCTTTAGTTCAGACCAATGATAATGTTAGGCATGTTAATGATGTTGCTCCTGTTCTACAAGCTTTGAACAATTCACCAGGTTCTGTACTCCTTCAAACAGCTTTGGTAGACGTGTCATCCGAGTGTAATGTCCAACGTACAAGAGCAGTTTTAGATCCAGGAGCTGCTATGTCTCTGATCACCTCAAGACTAGCAAATACTCTGAAAACCACAAAACAGAAAAGCAGCATTTATATCGGTGGACTTGGTGGTGGATCTACTCCGAGCAGCAACAGCGTTGTCACAGTCAATATGAATTCATCAGTGAATCCCACAGCTCCTCAGCTTGTGATTCAAGCTCACGTAGTTGATCATATTTGTGACGGACACCGAGCTCAAAATCTTGATGCTGTCCACCAACTAGATTTTCTTCGAGGCAAAACATTAGCAGATCCATACTTCGGTAAATCTGGCAGAGTAGACCTTCTCATTGGTATCAAATATGCCAACCGATGTCGCCGACATATGAGAATTGAGGGCGCTCCTGATCGAGATTTAGTGGCCATCGAAACTATCTTTGGCTGGGTCATTGGAGGCGATACTCAAATTAATGAAGACTCCGAGAATAAAGAAATTGTTTATCCCTGTTACCATGCTGACTATGAAGATACAAGCACTGATGAACTATTGAAGAAGTTTTTTGAACAAGAAGAAGTTCCAACCCAAGAAGAGCCTTCCCTTGCTGCGGAAGATCAGCAAGCTATTGACTTATTCAACAAGTCAACAACTCGCCTAAAGGACGGACGTTACGAAGTTCGTTTACCAAGAAAAAAAATTAGCTCCACTGCTCGGAGATTCTAGACCCTTAGCTGAGAAACAATTTCTCCAAAATGAACGCTTTCTTCGACGCAAGGGTACCCTAGATGCATATGTAGAACAAGTAAAGGATTATGCTGTTCAAAATCATGCTGAAACGGTTCCTGTAGAAGATTTGAACAAGCCATGCCACCAGACATTTTACCTTCCAATGCATGGAGTGGAAAAAGTACCATCAACAACTACTAAGTTAAGGGTTGTTTGTGACGCCTCTGCCAAATCAGCATCTGGACAATCTCTCAATGATGTTCTTATTTCTGGTCCATCTCTGTACCCGAAACTGACGACTACTCTACAACGTTTTCGTCTCTATGATATAGCTTACAGTGCTGATATTTCCCGTATGTTCCGAGAAGTTTCGTTGAATCTGGAGGGCAGAAACCTTCACCGCTATTTGGTGCGAGGAGACGACGGAAAAATCGAGGACTGGAGAATGACGAGAGTTACATTTGGCGTTACTTCTTCACCATTCTTAGCCACAGCAACACTCCGGCGTATTGCTCAGGATTATTCAAAGGAGCATCCTACTGCATCTCTTGTGTCTACTAATTTTTATGTGGACGACTTTCTCCATGGATCCTCCAATCTTCAAGAAGCACAAGAAGTTAGACAATACATTAACGCTCTTCTTCAACGTGGACAGATGCGCCTTAGGAAGTGAAGGACCAACTCTCCTGAGCTCCTAGCTACTATTCCTGAGGATTTACGAGAAACAGAGCCCCTGAAAATAGGCACAAACTTTAAGTTAGGCAGTCCCAAAGCTTTAGGACTGCACTGGAACACCACCACAGATACACTGTTTGTGGCAACTCCTCAACCAATTACTAACCAAACCTACAAAAAGAATAATAGCTTCTCAGACAGCAAAGGTTTTTGACGTCCTAGGATGGTTTGCTCCCATCACAGTGAAAGCTAAACATCTACTACAGTTACTTTGGAAATCTGGCATTTCCTGGGACGAAGTCATTCCATCTGACCTACATGCTGTTTGGATTAGGTGGAATAGTGAATTATCTGCAGTCAACAAATTTCCAATGTCAAGAAAACTCGTGGAGAAACAAGCAACCGTGCAGCAAATACAGCTTCATGGATTTTCAGATGCTTCTCGAATAGCTTATGGTGCCGTCGTGTATGCTCGTTATTTACACCGTGACTCTACCGTTACCATCAGTCTTTTAACGGCAAAGACTAGGATTGCTCCTATCAAAGAATTATCCATACCACGTTTGGAATTGTGTGCGGCAAAGCTTCTAGCTCAACTTATTTTTACTACCGCCGTGGACCTAGCCGTACCAAGCAGCAATCTGTTCGCATGGTGTGATTCAACTGCCGTACTAGGTTGGCTAAGAAATCCACCGCCAAAGGGATCCGTGTTTGTCCTCAACCGAGTTTTTGCTACTACTGACCTATTACCAGCATCCAAGTGGCGTTATGTTGCAACCGATGTCAATCCAGCAGATTTAGCTTCAAGAGGAGTGTTTCCTCAAGAATTGACTGAAAAGGAATTGTGGTGGAAAGGTCCACCATGGTTATCTGAATCATCAGTTTCTTAGCCTATAAGGACTGACATAGGTGATCCACCAATTGATGAAGACACACCAACACCAGCTCCAGTACTTGCTGTACAAGTCATGGAGGAACCAGATGAAATCAAATACTTTTCTTCCCTCTTTCGCCTGACCAAATTCAGAGCCTATGCAATACGATGGAAGCTAAAGGTCCAGCACAAGTCCAAATTACCTCCCACACCAACAGATCAAGAACTTCATTTAGCCAAAGTCCAGCTAATTATTCAGCATCAGCAGATTCATTTTGGATCTGAATTGCAACAACTTATTCACAACCAGCAGGTATCACTAAAGTCACCTATTAGCAGACTTGCTCCTTACCTGGATAAAGAGAGAATCATTAGAGTTGGTGGAAGATTGTGCAATGCAAAAATCAAAGAAGAAAGCAAGCATCCATAATTCTCTGTAAACACTCACATTTTGTCAACATATTGTTGAAAGATCTTCATAATCTACACCACCATGCCAGTGCAAGAGTTTTGATGGCACTGACAGCTGAAGAATTTTATATTTCTGGACTCAGATCACTCGCACGGAAAACTGTGCATGCACGAATGTGTTCCCTGCCGTAGAACGAATGCTACTCCGTGTACTCAGCAAATGGGCCAATTACCTGCCGACAGAGTCTGCCCTGCCCCACCATTCCAGAATGTTGGACTAGACTATGCTGGTCCGCTGATTTTAAAGAGAGGTAATCCTAGAAAACCCACCAACCACAAAGCTTATGTAGCAGTGTTTGTTTGCGCCGTTACCAAGGCCATTCACCAGGAACTTGTCTTTGATTTATCGACTGAGGCTTTTTTAGCTGCGTTCAGAAGATTTGTTAATCGTCGAGGACTATCTACCACACAATGTTTATAGTGACAATGGACGGAATTTTATCGGAGCACAACGTGAACTTGCAAACAATTGTCGCTTCCAGGAAAGCCCAACAGATGATTAAAAAATACTCTCAACCAAGGCATATTAAATGGCATTTCATACCCGTTCAATCTCCTCATCAAGGTGGACTATGGGAAGCTGGAGTGAGAGAGATGAAAAGAATTCTTATCAGAATAATTGGTGATCAAAAATTATATTTTGAAGACCTTGCCACCATTCTAACTGACATTGAAGCTACTCTAAATTCCAGACCAATGGCTCAGTTTGAAGCACACCAAAAGGATGGCTCATCAGCATTAACTCCTGGACATTTTCTTATTGGGCATCCACTACTAGCTGCCCCAACTCCAGTGCAAGACCTTGATGGTAATATTACTGGATTACGTCGATGGAACCTAATTAAGAGACTCACTGCAAGCATTTGGTCGAAGTGGAAAGATGAATATTTGAAACTCCACCACGTAAGAAGCAGAGACGTGTACCTAATCTCCAAGTAGGAGACATAGTTGGAGTTCTGGAATCGACTCTAAGTCATCGCCGTATACCAATTGCTGTAGTGGCACAAACTTACCCTGGATCAGATGGATTAGTTCGAGTTGTTGATGTTTTTGATGGCAACAGTACACTACGACGAGCCGTACAAAGATTAACTCTGCTGTTGAAAAATTCAGATTCCAATACTGACTCACAAAGCATTGCCACCAGTGGCTCTGGCTTCCTTGCCCCGGAGGATGTGCGGGCCTAACGCAACCTCAACGAACATGCTGAAGAAACTATACTACGCATGCACTTTATTTCTGTAAAGCCTCGCTGACCGCTCGCTGACCGCTCGCGGCCAGTCGCGGTTTATACTTATGACTACAGTTGTTATAAGTATTGTATTCTTTCATTTTAGTTCTCAGTTATAGTTCCTATAGTTTTGAAGTTATCAAACCAGTAAAGTTGTAGTTACCCACCCACCCTAGCTTTCTGATTATTCGGACCTAAGCTAAGACCGAGTCCTCCACTCTGTACTTCCAACGTCCACGAAAGTTACTGCCACAAGGTCACCATCCCGACAGCGAGCCTTGTACCGGGCAGACGACAAGGGCAGCAAAGTCCTCCATTTTCGATCCCCTCACTGGCTACACAGCTAGGCCCGAACTAACTGCTGTAGTCAGTGCGAGCGAGATCACAGCATTAGTATCAATTGAAGCAATTGTAGTGATGGTGCAATGCTTACTTTCATTACAGCTATTTGTTCCAGAGCCTGTCATTGAAGAGGCCTGCAAATTAACAGGGGAACTATACAATTGTTGTAATAAAGATAACATTCTTGAGCTGTTGAATTGAAACCATGAAAGCTAATGCAATAGAAGAATCAGTGGACACCATCAAGCTAAAATATAGCTTGAGTTAGTGTTGAATGTATTGCCTTACCGAAGTCATAAGGAGGCGTTTGGGGTACGTCACAGCAACAGTCACCAAAAAACTTGCATAGATTGTCGCAAAAACAACCCCACCAGGAACCTCACAAGACTGGTTATTCCATTGACAACAGCCTGGGCTAAGTGATGCTTGCTCACAATTGGTTTTGATAAAACAAATTAAAAAAAAAACCCAACCAAGTCAAGTTTTTTTTCTTCAATATACTATTAGCAATAGTAATACAATTATCACCAAACTGTGTAAAATGACCTCTTCACCTCAGAGCTATTAGTGGCTCTTTTGATCTTGTTAATATGTGGCACATTTTTAAGACTTACTAAAATTCTGTTGTTTAATTTAGGCCATGGCATTTCTAAACAATTTCTCCAAGGATCTTCTCTACTTTTAGTGAGGCTCATGACACAGCATATAAAGAGAGTGAGAACTGTTGCTTTCAAGTACAGCATGATTGAAGCAAGTAAGTAAAAGACCTGTTTTAAATTTTTTTTGGCTAGCTATCTAGTTCAATTAGAGCTTGTGAAAGAGAGTGGTGATCTATCTGTTTATATGTAAAGTTATGGAGAGTAATATTTATCATTTGAGAATACATATCAACAAACTATGCTAATATCAAAACCCTAGTTTGCACCAACCAGGCATTGAATATATGCGAAGTCTAAACTATATGTTCATACTCCTCCAGTGTGCATGAGGTCATTGTCACAGGAAGTGTCACAGTATAAGCATTATAGCAGAGTAATTTAATCTATGTATTTTCACTGCTTGCAGGCATATGATTTACTTAAGTGTACTGCTGGAAAATCTGTAGTGTGCTTGAGAGGAAACTATGTAGTAAACTCTTATTCTGGAACAAAAAGTACACTGGATTGGTAAAACATGAGTAAACATAGGAAGTTGTACATGTGTGGTTTGTAGTTTGTTCCAGAATTAGAGTTTACCACATGGTAAACTATGCAGTAAATTTACAGTAAACTTCGGTAAAACAAGGACTGGCAAGCAGTGTTTAATATTATGTCTAATGTGGGATCAGTAACAAAAACAACTAAAAGAAAAACAACTGACTTTTAATGGCAACATAATTATTGCTATTTATATGACTGTTGATAACTGAGTGTATAAAGTTTAAAAACTAATCTATTGGAATTTGGGTAGTTTTTATAACCATGTATTTATCAGCAGTTGTAAACAAATATGTAATGCTAATCGCCACTATCTTCCAGTCCCTCTATACTAAATCTTTTATTCCCTAAAGACATCTAACATGTGAGTATGGAATACAGCCACAGGAACTGGCCAGAAGGGATTAATTACAAGTTGGGATTCTCAGCTGAATAAGGTACGTTAGAAATGTAATGTAACCCCCCCCTCCCCCCCCCCCCCCCCCCGTGCCAGTCACTCCTTGAGACGGAGCATAAAAACTGATGCATTAGTGAATTTAAAAAATATATAATTCAAAAAAATATTTGGACTTTAAGCATAACAATATATTTGTACAATTATAAAAAGCATTTCTACAATTTTGTTCAAACAAGTATCTAATTGGATAGTTATATCCTACTCCTGTATCTTTCTAACTCTCCCTGCAGTTTAACAATTATCTTCCATATCTGAAGTGCACATACATTGTTACAAGAGACAAACCACACGTAAAAACTTGAACACTGCAGTCAAGCAGAGGAATATTATAATTATTTAATTTTGATTTGTTTAGCCACAACACTTGGCATAGTAAGTTCCTTTGTTACAATTCATATTGTAAAAATCATATACTAAACAGTAACATACCAGTTCAAGTAATGCCGTCTTGTTTACTGAATATACACAAAAATACACAAGTAAACAATTTCCTTTTATGTTAAGTATTTTAAAATTTAATTACTTACCATATTCTAACCCTCATATGTACAGTTCAAAATTGTCTTTTTCACCATTTTCTAGCTATTCCCTTTGACCATTTGCAAGTTTAAAATTGACTTACCTTGATGCACCAAATCTTCACAGCACATATAATTGAAGCAGTTGCTTGAACAATAGCAAATGCTGTCTTCCGCTAATTCAACTTGGCACTCTTGAGAGGAACCAATGCAAAATCCATATTCATCTGTAGGATACTGTGAGCAACTGGTGGTGCGCACTAAATAGAATGTAGTAAGACTATTATATATATCTTAATAAATCACTTAATGTAATGCTAGAAAATTAGATTTGAAGCTACCTCTAATAGTTAGTGACACCATATATAAATTAGGAAAATTATTTATGACCAGTTAAATATACTAAATTGTTATCTGTACTCATTTGATTAGAAATCAGTAGCCAAGAAATTTCTATAGCAGCTTAGACAATTAACAAAGGTACTGCAGAAGCATAACACTTACCACAATTTGGTATGGGTAAGTTCCATGATCCATCTTGGCATGTCAATTCCCTGGAACCATTTAAATAATAGCCTCCAAAGCATTTAGCAGTATGGCCTTCCTCTATAAAGTGTCCATTATTAATAGTACGAAGTGGCATACATTTCTTCTGAAGATTCTGTGAAGTGGAGCATCCAATTTGTTCAGCATCTGCACAACATCCTCCATCTTCCTGGGAGCATTGGTTGTTGCAGAAGCAGCTTCCAGACAATGCTGCACAGTCACCTTCTGTGCAGCACTTTTGAAATCCACTAAACTTGCAGGATGAAACTAGCAATATACAAAAGACAAATAACATTATAATTGTGGTATTAGTAAGTATTTGTCATTACGTGCAGCAACAAAAACTTTCTGATAAAGTGTCAACTCGTTCTTTGAGCAAGCATTGTGAACAGAGAATGCAAAGACAGCATACAATACTTTCATATACCACATATTAAGAAGTGGGAAGCAGCTGGAACACTGATAATACTTCAGCCACTAGCTTGCCTTTTATGCACCAACAAGCAACCATTCAATTTCATAAAGGAAAAAGTTGCAAGTAGTAAATTAGTTTTATTCTGATTGGCTATAATTATATTGACATAATAGTTACACCCTCATGATTGTGAAGATATTTATTGAGGTAATGATTGACACAAGGTTAATAAATAAAATGACTATTTTCTTCTCATAGCATTGCACCGAGTTCAATTCATGTCCTAAAAATCAATTAAGTTTGCTAATTTAACTTTGAGTGTAAAATATATAGAAATGAGGAAATAGACAGTACTGAAATAAGGCATCAAACAAAAGAGAATAATTGACTTATCTATTGTCATCAATATAAACACTGCCTTGTGCCATTGTGTTATTGCATCTGGTGCAGCAGATGTTTCAATTTTCATTATAATAAAATAAAATAAAATTTCTTCAGAATTAACTAAGTAAGCTTATGAATGCTATGGCAAAGGCCTGATCGTCTGCTTATATAAACAATTAACAAAGCTTATGTAAATACTGTTTTAGTAGTGGTTTCATTATAGTAATAAATAATAATTTATCTGTGTATTAATGAAAATTACCAACTTCCTTCATTGAGCAATAGATTTTATGATTCAAACTAATATATGATTTTAAATATATCTTGTATTACAGCATTTACCATAATACTAGTGCTGTTGAAGCCTTTTCAGTTACAGAAATGTATAACTAATTTCTGAATTAGATTTTTAGCACACATACATTTTTGTGTATTTATTATTCCGGAAACCTCAGGATTTCAATCATACGTCAGTCATAATCACTGCTTGCAGGCATATGATTTACTTAAGTGTACTGCTGGAAAATCTGTAGTGTGCTTGAGAGGAAACTATGTATTAAACTCTTATTCTGGAACAAAAAGTACACTGGATTGGTAAAACATGAGTAAACATAGGAAGTTGTACATGTGTGGTTTGTAGTTTGTTCCAGAATTAGAGTTTACCACATGGTAAACTATGCAGTAAATTTACAGTAAACTTCGGTAAAACAAGGACTGGCAAGCAGTGAATCCATTCATACAGGTACTTAGCTATGCATATAATAGAACTTGCATAAAGGTGCATAAGTTGATGAAAAAAAAAAGGTACATTAAAAATAAAATTAAATATAATAGCAAGCCATTTAACCTGTTCAGATCAATTCTAGTTATTGATAAAGGTAACAAACAAAGCATCTGATTACTTAACCCAATGCCAAAACTATTAATGGGAAATTAGTTTAAAAAATTAATATTTTGGTTGTGGCATTAGATCTGGCAATTGCCTAGTCAGTCATAGATACAGGTGCCAATGTGGTTAAGAGTCTATACTGTGTGATTATGCTTTATCACAGATTGGATTAGTTAATGTGTCAAATATAATATTTTAAACAATAGATGCTGAATACATGATTTGCTATAATTTCACACCATAAGTTTCAATAGTGTAGAACATTTGCCATGGCTCCTTTCAGTGGGTAAGGCACACACTTCAACCTGATGGGTTTCATGGCTGCTCCAAAAGTAGTTGAGGAGAGCTTTAATCAGGAATATGGATATATTATAGCACAAGGAATATACTCAAGTAATTAATTTTTCTTAATCTTTGTTTTGAAGTTCATAATGAAGACCACAAATAGCACTAAATGTTTGATTTAGAGCAGACTGATTTTTTGCTGGGTTTACAATCAAGAGGAAGAAGTGTGAGTGGGGTAGGAAATATTTAGTATACTTGGGTTACCGAGTAGATTGTGGTAAGATGGCGGTACCAAACCATAGAGTGGAAGCAATGGAGAAGTTCGAAAGACCGCAATAAAACAATTGAGGAGGTTTTTGGGTGTTATTAGCTTTTATAGGAAGTTTGTGGAAGGTTTTGCCAACCTGTCAGCAAAACTGATGCCTGGGATGTCTCTGTCAGCACCTCACAGGGTGGAGTGGACAGAGGAGTGGGAGAGGGCATTCTGCGGATTATGTGTGAGTTTATGTAAGCGTGTTGTGTTGTATGTGCCTTTATTAACCGATGAGTTTTGTTTGTACACTGATGCTAGTGGAGTGGGCATCGGTGCGTGCTTACACGTTGTAAGAGAGGGAGACGAGTTGCCAGTGGCATTCTTTAGCCGGCAACTACGAGGAGCGGAGAAGAGATATTCTGTGACTGAATTGGAGAGCCTGGCAATAGTGGCAGTCGTGGCTCATTTTAACGTGTACTTGGAAAAGTGACCATAAGAACTGATCACCGAGCGTGTCTGGCCTTGGTGAAGGGGAATGCAGTGTTAAACCTCAGACTCAGGAGAATGGCTGACAAGATACAGGGCCATGCAATATCAGTGGAATGGTGGCCAGGGAAGAAGATGAGTAACACAAAGCATCTGTTAGTTGGTACACCAAGTACCACATGGGGTACAAATTATGAGTTAGAAGATAATGCAGGATGTACCTAGAGTGGTACACGAGAACTAGCTTGCAACATGGGAGGATGAGGTTGACGAAGGTGCCAACGAGCTCCAGCCCCAAGTGGAGTTTCAGTTTGGCCAGAAGAGGCCAAAGCTGTGGGACTGGAGATCCTGAGAAGTGGCACAGCAAGAGCTGTGAAGAGAGAAGGAAGCACGAGGAAGACATAGAGGAGGCATGGGAAGAACATTTGTGTTAATTGACTGGAATTTATAGAACTGTGTATTATGTGTGTGTTTGTGTGCGTATATATTAGTGTGCGTTAATTGTGTTAGTTTTAGTCTCATCATACGTTCTATTTCTTAAATCTCTTGTTTGTCTGTTCTTGTGTCAAGTGTTTGATTAAAACCAAACTACCTTGTCAAGGGAATGGTGGGATTAGCTACTATCTAGTTATTCCCAGAGGAAGAAACGGTTTGAAGACTTGGTGGCAGCAAAACTACAAAAAGGAAAGGACAGACGTACAACTCTGCCTAATATTCCCCCACAAGAACATTAAACAATTTTTCATGATAATGTATTATTTTACTATCAGGAGTAATACAAAATATTTTATCTAATATAAATTGCAATTTGAGTTCACTTGTGATACTTTAGAGACTGCTCAACATTGCTGTAATTCTTAATTCAAATTTTAAAGAATAGCTATTAAAACGCCCTTGCATAATTGGATGCAGAGTGTAGGGAAAGGAGGACAACCCAAAGGACTATCTCTAAGCAGTAATATAAATGCTCTGACCAGTAAAATGGGGCAGGGCTTTGCAGGGCACTGAACTGGCATAGTTTTCAGTGAGTTGTACACTCAATCAATCAATTTAATGTATAAAAACTGATTAAGGAAAGTGGGGAAAGATGGTACATAAATTGAGAACACCTGAATCAAAAGTTGGTACTGGGTGAAGAAATGAATAAAACCAAGGTGACAAATAGCGAAACTTGAACTGAGTGTGAGGAGCATGAGTTGTGTATGAGCTTGCTACATGCGTACACGTAGGAGATAGACTCACACAAGATAAACTTCAATTATATTCATTGCCTGGTACTCTTGCCTCTCACATTTTGACCTGCACAGATGTACTCCAACTGTACTGGAACCCAGCCTTGCCTCTCACATCCAAACAAAGAAGACTGCATGTACTTTCATTTTATGTTGTTCTGCAGTTCCTACAAACTGAGACAAAAATGTTTGAAATGAATGACATAATTCATCCAAAGCCCACTTGTTCCCATTTATATCATGTGCATAACACAGTTGAAAACATAACAACAAATGCCAGAGCTTATTTGCTACATTTGGAGAAATATCAACAGAAAATGTCTGCTAAAGTTAACTTGGTCTTGTCACAATCTCAATTAGGAACTTGCTGGTAAGCACCCCATGAACAAAGGTAGAGAGCAAGCACAACAATTCCATTTTATGGTGCTGGAATGATTGCGTTCACATTCAAAATATTTTAACAAGTGAAATCTTCTGATTCCCCTAGCTCATTGTCATGGTCACAGTTGGTCTTGGTACTGTCATCAGTCAACATACTACTGGTGCTCACATCACTATATAGTACAGCAATAACATTACAACCTTTCTATTATGATCAGTTCTCCCAGTCTTTTACATGTATATATTATAAATGTATATATAATATATAATTATATATATATAATATATATATAATGATATGGTGAAATATTTCATGAACAGGCTAATTTATTTTCATGAGCCAGAGGCATGTGAAAATAAAGCTTGAGAGTGAAATATCTAGCCATATCACTCTGATGAGTGTTTTATTCCACACAAGATATCTTCACTACTGTAGTTAGTACTAGGACTGGTAAGTCACTAGGTAAAGTTGGTTGTAGGAGCTCCCTATACCCCCTGCTGATATTTTAGCAGCTGCTCTAACCTGGTTTAGTAGGCTAGACCAGAGGAAGGTAGCCAAACCAGGCTAGTTTGGCTGGTTGGAGCAGTACAGTGTAAATATGTGAATTATTTCGGTCATGTACCTAAAGATATCATTGTGAAGATATCTAGGGTGGAATATATTATATATATATATATATATCCTACAGTAAGGCTGCATGTAAATTACTGTGATGTGAGTTCTCTTCATGCTTGAATTTGACATTATAATATATAACTACTTTCATCCATCATTAAATGGTCTTATTTTTTCCTAATAAATCCATTTCATTTATATCTTGATGATTAACTTACCTCTCATTTTATTTATTCTGGACAAAAATATCTTAGTTTTTTTTTCTTTCTACAATTTTAATTTTTTCCTTCCCAATTCTAGCAGTTCTTATATTTAAGTTCTGGACAATCATATTATAATGCTATTGTATTAATGAATACAATGAATTCAATCTGAATACAAACATTACCGTGTCTTGCTTACAACTTTCATTCACTATAGAGACAGTAATTTAATTAAATTAAACAAAAATAATGCTAATGCCTCCCAATACTAAGCCCATTACAATGACTCATAATATAGTAATATATTATACAACATTGTACATTATATCAAATTAAAAAGACTAGTGACAAGACAATTATGATAGATCCTATTTAGTGACACAGAACTATACAATATATGCATATACATCGTAGTATCAAAGTGCTCACTCCAGTCATATAATTATACATATATAATATACTCTAGATAAAAGTTATAAAATGGAAACTGGTTTCAGTATGGAATATTCCAAACGTCATCACCTTCTGGTTCCTTCTTCATTAACACTGTTGTTGCCAATAGTGTTGTTAAAGATGGTACTAATTCATTCCAAGAAGAAATTCAATGTGATTTTAATCTGCCAAATGAAGCAACCTATATCTGGACATGTTGGAGAAAGGAACACTACATGCGGGGTCCATAGTCACATTTTAAACAATAAATTAGAAGATCAAGACAGAGAAGAAAGCAAGGATGAAATTGATGATGAACAAAAGACATAAAGGGCTTATATTAGCCAATTGATGCACACAAAATTCTGGTATATCAATCCAGTTTAAAAGTTAGCACCAATTTAATTCACAATATATGTCTGGTGATATATGAATACACAAATCAAACTAAAAAATCATTTTTTTTGTAACTGCACTGTGATTGCAAGCATAATACAAAATAGAACAATTTGAAGATGTTTTTGAGGGAAAAGTACGTTTATAGTGAAAATAAAGTGACACTTTTAAGTTTTCTTCCCATCAAATTAAAGAGAGCTTTTTCTTATAACAGTTAACATTTTTGGCATAGGCAAAGAGGATCTAGCTCTTACTTTTACATTCTCTTTAATTGACATCAAAATATGGCTTCTTTCTTTAAAATTAGTTGCATATTATGACCACTCAGATGCTGGAAATGTTCTTGTGTCTGACCTGTTTAAAAAAATAGTAGGTATCTCACACAAATGGTATCACATATTAGAATTTTTAGATGGTGAATTGAATGATGTTGAGAATAATGTAATGGGACAACTGAAGAAATTAAACAATAAGATGATAGCTACTCTTTACACAATGATATTATGGCTACATTAATCTCTTATTTTTTTCTAAAAGAAGTAAATTATGACCTAATAGCCATTCTGACAATTATTTAAGTTCTTCATTTTGCTGAACAGTAAAGTAACACAAAACAGTAATGACCATTTAAGAGCAGCAAAGGTGAATAAATTTTGTACAAGTGAAAGACTAGACATTAGTAGAGTTCATTCACTTGTGTAATTGTATAATTTTTTTGGTTGTTTTCTCTTAAATTACTGTCTAATGAGATGTGTGCTTAAGGATATACAGGATGAGACACACAATTATCATCGGATATAACTATCATTATCTATTCATGTTGGTTAATATACTTCAGCAACGCAAATGCCACATTGCATAATTCCAAATTGTTCAAAATGCACAAACAATTATTTAATAAATATCAAGTGTCCTCAAGTGCATCAGTCGGAGAGTGTGAGGTCAGTTGCATTCCAAGCTAATGAGGCAACCGATAGTATTGATAGGACATCAGCACAATAGGTAGTTTTCTGTCAGTCAAGCATCATAACATATGTCTAAAATTGTAGTACATGCGCACACACTCTACTTGTTCCGCACCGAATCATGAATTAATTTTGATAGGAATTTGTGAGGATATATCGAGTATGTTATTGTGTAAGCCATAATTACTCTTTCTGAGCCTTTTATAAGTACTAGCCTATGTACCTCACTTGCAACTTGTAATTTCAAAAGCACTCATTAGAGTGTGAATTGACAAGATATTCCCATACTCCCCCTCCCAATTTCTGATTGAAGTAATGAAGTAATAAAGTAAATGGAGAACATGGAGTTATGAATTACATTGAAAAGTTCTCTTTGTTTGTTGTCACTCTCAAAGTGTATATTTTGGCTGATTTAGAACCAGCTCAGTTCTTATATATTTATAATTCAGGGCAACTGAGTTCCTGGTGCAATCCAAGAAAGTATAGTACCATACAGGCCGAAAAAATATTGGCGAGCATCGCTACAGCAGTCACAATTTTTCACACAACTACTATCACAATAACAAGTAGTGTTGGAAGATATTTGTACTTTGCAATTGTCCCTTTCTCCCATACAGCACTCCTTTATTCCAGCCTGGGAACAAATCTGAGCTATGAAAGGAATACATTACATTATTTTATATGCTACAAATGATGTACAGTTCTGTATAGCTACTCACGGTAGCATCCATTGGCAACAATGTTCTCGCAGCAAAGTTGGTTGAGACTGGAGTCTTGGCAGTCTCTGTGGCAGAAACACAGTGTGTTACTGGAGTGATTTTCAACGTAGAATTCTCCAGATTCATAGCAGCCATTGGTACCATTGCTCAAGCCATGAGCAGAGCAGGTAGGAGGAGGCAAAGTTGGAGTCCTTGCTATAAATAAGACAGCATTAGTATCAACTGAAGCAATTGTAGTGATGGTGCAATGCTTACTTTCATTACAGCTATTTGTTCCAGAGCCTGTCATTGAAGGAACTAAATATATAATATACAAATGTTTAATAAACCAAAATTTAGTAAAAATATGTCTCACTGTGGCCTGTAATTAAAAGGGGCACTATACAATTGTTGTTAATAAAGATAATATTCTTGAGCTGTTGAATTGAAACCATGAAAGCTAATGCAATAGAGGAATCAGTGGACACCATCAAGCTAAAATACAGCTTGAGTTTGTGTTGAAAATATCACCTTACCGAAGTCACAAGGAGGCGTTTGGGGCACGTCACAGCAACAGTCACCAAAAAACTTGCATAGATTGTCGCAAAAGCAACCCCCACCAGGAACCTCACAAGACTGGTTATTCCATTGACAACAGCCTGTGCTAAGTGATGCTTGCTAACAATTGGTAGCCACATCTAGTTTTGTGAAAACAAAGTTAAAAAAAAATCCAACCAAGTTAAGTTTTTTTCCCCAATATACTATTAGCTATAGTAATACAATTATCACCAAATTGTGTAAAATGACCTCTTCACCTCAGAGCTATTTAGTAGCTCTTTTGATCTTGTTAATATGTGGCACTTCTTTAAGACTTACTAGAATTCTGTTGTTCAATTTTGGTCATGGCATTTCTAAAAAAATTTCTCCAAGGATCTTCTCTACTTTTAGTGAGGCTCATGACACAGCATATAAAGAGAGTGAGAACTGTTGCCTTCAAGTACAGCATGATTGAAGCAAGTAAATAAAAGACCTGTTTAAAAATATTTTTTTGGCTAGCTATCTAGTTCAATTAGAGCTTTTAAAGAGCTTGTGAAAGAGAGTGGTGATCAATCTGTTTATATGTAAAGTTATGGAGAGTAATATTTGCCATTTGAGAATACATAGCAACAAACAATACTAATATCAAAAGCCCAGTTTGCACCAACCAGGCATTGAATTGAAGTAAACAAAGGAATTATGAATGTGCAGGGAAAAATTAATTACTATCAAATATAACCCCCCTCCACCTCCCCCAGGTTTTAATCAGCTGTTATGAAATTTCCAGCTGCAAAATCACCTTTTGGTATAAAAGTATTGCTATTCAATCGGTTGTATATTTCAGTTTGTTATTTTGTTTGTTTGTTTGTTTTCATGTGGTGTTGGAATATGAATTCTCATAAATGTCATATATGGACTTCATTTAGCTAAATCTGTTCATTTGGTCATTTTTTTTTTTGCAGTGGAGAACAGTATTTAAGCATAAATTTCTTAAGGATCCAACTCTTTTTCCTTATTTTCTCCTGCACATTATTAAGTGAATGAATGTCGCATTCACATATGCAAAGTCTAAACTATATGTTCATACTCCTCCAGTGTGCATGAGGCCATTGTCACAGGAAGTGTCACAGTATAAGCATTATAGCAGATTAATTTAATCTATGTACTTTAATATTATGTCTAATTTGGATCAGCAACAAAAACAACTAAAAGAAAAAACAACGGACTTTTAATGGCAACATATTGCTATTTATGTGGCTGTTGATAGTTTAAAAACTAATCTATTGGAATTTGGGTAGTTTTTTGTAACCATGTATTTATCAGCAGTTGTAAACAAATATGTAATGCTAATCGCCACTATTTTCTAGTCCCTCTACACTAAATCTTTTATTCCCTAAAGACATTTAACATGTGAGTATGGAATACAGCCACAGGGACTGGCCAGAAGGGATTAATTACAAGTGGGGATTCAGCTGAATAAGGTACATTAGAAATGAAATAATGTAAACACCCCCACCCCTTGCCAGTCATTCCTTGAAATGGAGCATAAAAACTGGATGACTTAATGTGTAAAAGTCCCATTAGTGAATTTAAAAAAATATAATTCTAAAAAATATTTGGACTTTAAGCATAACAATATAATTATTTGTACAATTATAAAAAGCATTTTTACAATTTTGTTCAAACAAGTATCTAATTTGATAGTTATATTCTACTCAGCTGTACTGTAGGGCTTCCTGTATTTTTCTAACTCTCCCAGCAGCTGTAAAATCTTCCTCCAATTCTTTCTAACTGTCTGTAGTGCACATACATTGTTACAAGAGACAAACCACGCGTAAAAACTTGAACACTGCAGTCAAGCAGAGGAATATTATAAATATTAAATTTTGAATTGTTTAACCACAACACTTGGCATAGTAAGCTCCTTTGTTACAATTCATATTGTAATGGTCATATACTAAACAGTAACATACCAGTTGAAGTAATGCTGTATTGTTTCCTGAATATACACATAAATACACAAGTAAACAATTTCTTTTATGTTAAGTATTTTAAAATTTAATTACTTACCATTGTAACCCTCATATGTACAGTTCAAAATTGTCTTTTTCATCATTTTCTAGCTATTCCCTTTGACCGTTCGCAAGTTTAAAATTGACTTACCTTGATACAGCAAATCTTCACAGCACTTGTTGAACTTCCCGCAGTTGCTTGAACAATAGCAAATACTGTCTCCAGATATAACTTGGCACTCTTGAGGGGAACCAATGCAAAATCCACATTTATCTGTAGGATACTGTGAGCAACTGGTGGTGCGCACTAAATAGAATGTAGTAAGACTATTATGTATAATATCTTAACAAATCACTTAATGTAATGCTAGAAAATTAGATTTGAAGCTACCTCTAATAGTTAGTGACACCATTTATGAATTAGGAAAATTATATATGACCAGTTAAATATAATATTAAATTGTTATCTGTACTCATTTGATTAGAAATCAGTAGCTAAGAAATTTCTATAGCTTAGACAATTAACAAAGGTACTGCAGAAGCATAACACTTACCACAATTTGGTATGGGTAAGTTCCATGATCCATCTTGGCATGTCAATTCCCTGGAACCATTTAAATAATAGCCTCCCAAGCATTTAGCAGTAACTTTATCATGGCCTTCCTCTATAAAGTATCCATTATTAATAGTACGTGGCATACATTTCTTCTGAAGATTCTGTGAAGTGGAGCATCCAATTTGTTCAGCATCTGCACAACATCCTCCATTTTCCTGTGAGCATTGGTTGTTGCAGAAGCAGCTTCCAGACAATGCTGCACAGTCGCCTTCTGTGCAGCACTTTTGAAATCCACTAAACTTGCAGGATGAAACTAGCAATACAAAAGACAAATAACATTATAATTGTGGTATTAGTAAGTATTTGTCATTACGTGCAGCAACAAAAACTTTCTGATAAAGTGTCAACTCTTTCTTTGAGCAAGCATTGTGAACAGAGAATGCAAAGACAGCATACAATACTTTCATATACCACATTTTAAGAAGTGGGAAGCACTGATAATACTTCAGCCACTGGCCTGCCTTTTATGCACCAACAAGCAGCCATTCAATTTCATAAAGGAAAAAGTTGCAAGTAATAAATTAGATTCTGATTGACTATATTTATATTGACATAATGTTTATAGCTGGACAAAAAAAAACAACTTCAAAAGTACATTATGCTATCATATTATGTTCATGTCTGACCTAATGTGAAAGAAAAACATGATTTTTGAAAAATAAACGATTATTGCTTACATTGCGTTCAAGTCAGCCTCTAACTTTGACATAATACCCTGCAACATGTGTTATATAAGTTTAATATGGGTATCAGGCTTCAAGATTTATACACAGGAAAAAAAATCAACAAAAACAACAACAAAAACCACAGCTAGTTTTAGTTTTTTTATCACCATTGGCATAACAGAGCCTATTGTGCTGTGAGGTAAAACTACTTCTAGATTTTAATAATTCAAACAGAAAGCAGTGAAGACTCAGAATGATTGATCTCTAACCTGCAGTCCACTCATGTAATGCCACAATGATACTGAGGCAAGCTTTTTCTGATGTTTAGCATACTTTATAAATCATAATTTGAAGTTGATAGTTTTTTACCTTCACTTAGTTGAGTGCATATCTTAATCACACAGATGGTAAGTGTTTATTCAAACACCAGGAAGTTACACCCTCATGATCGTGAAGATATTTACTGAGGTAATGATCGACACAAAGGTTAATAAATAAAATGACTATTTTCTTCTCATAGCATTGCACCGAGTTCAATTCATGTCCTAAAAATCAATTAAGTTTGCTAATTTAACTTTGAGTGTAAAATATATAGAAATGAGGAAATAGACCAGTACTGAAATAAGGCATCAAACAAAAGAGAATAATTGACTTATCTATTGTCATCAATATAACACTGCCTTGTGCCATTGTGTTATTGCATCTGGTGCAGCAAATGTTTTAATATTCGAAATAAAATAAAATTTCTTCAGAATTAACTAACTGATAGTAGTCTGCTTATTTAAACAATTAACAAAGCTTATGTAAGTACTGTTTTAGTAGTGGTTTCATTATAGTAATAAATAAATTTATCTGTGTATTAATGAAACTTACCAACTTTCTTCATTGAGCCATAGATTTTATGATTTAAACTAATCTGATTTTAAATATATCTTGTATTACAGCATTTACCATAATACTAGTGCTGTTGAAGCCCTGTCAGTTACAGAAATGCATAACTAATTTCTGAATTAGATTTTTAGCACACATACATTTTTGCATATTTATTATTCCAGAAACTTTAGGATTTCAATCATATGTCAGTCATAATCCATCCACACAGGTGTATATAATAGAACTTAGCATAAAGTTGCATAAGTTGATGAAAAAAAAATGGTACATTAAAAATAAAATTAAATAAAATAGCAAGCCATTTTAACCTGTTCAGATCAATTCTAGTAATTGATAAAGGTAACAAACAAAGCATCTGATTACTTAACTCAATACCAAAACTATTAATGGGAAATTAGTTTTAAAAAAGTTAATGTTTTGGTTGTGGCATTAGATCTGGTAATTGCCTGGTCAGTCATAGATACAGGTGCCAATGTGGTTAAGAGTCTACACTGCGTGGTTATGCTCTATCACAGATTTGATTGGTTAATGTGTCAAATATAATCTTTTAAACAATATATTCTGAATACATGATTTGCTATAATTTCACACAATAAGTTTCAATAGTGTAGAACATTAGCCATGCCTCCTTTCAGTGGGTAAGGCACACACTTTAACCTGATGGGTTTCATGGCTGTTCCAAAATTAGTGGAGGAGAGCTTTCATCAGGAGTATGGGTATAATATTATAGCACAAGGAATATACTCAAGTAATTAATTTTTCTTAATCTTTGTTTTGAAGTTCATAATGAAGACCACAAATAGCACTAAATGTTAGATTTAGAGCATGCTCAAATAATTTATAGCTTATTACTGATAGAAATAGGTGTTTGTAAGAAGAGAATTAAGACTCTATACTGTGTGGTAACGTTTTAATGACCACTACATAAATGAATTAAATGGTTAATTAGTTAATTAACTCTTCACATGAATAAGTGTCAACTCATTCATTTATCAAATTGAGTCTATAGCCTAACACTTATTCAATGGATGTGGTTTCAGTAGTAAAGGTGCTCGATTTCATCTGATACTACTAGAAACTTGTGAATCCAATGTTTGACCAGACTAATTTTTTTCTTTCTGCGTTGTTGAATTCTAATGACTATCAATTGCAAATTTGAAATACAAAACTGTAAGAAAAAAACATGAAAAAGATTACTCCTATTTACTAGATGTGTTGGAACACAAAGGGCAAGCGAGCCTGTGCACAAACGAAACACTTCAAGACCATCTATCAGTCCATTTCTAAAAGTATAAGCACGTAGCTGTTGTGACCATTTAATGGTCACAACAGCTACGTGCTTATACGTTTAGAAATGGAGAATACTTTAGCTAACAAATACAAAACTACTTTGTTACCTCAATTCCCCGAGCACTGGTATTTTCTGTAATGATGTTTTTAACTCACAAAAGGCTCTTTCCATGGCCTCATCCCACACCACCGTAGCTGGAGCTGCTTTAGAGATGGCTGGAGTGTGCATTACAGATTGTTGATGAAATCGTGGAATAAACTTTCTATAGTAGTTGATGGTACCCAAGAAAGACCTGAGCTGTTTCCTTGTTCTCGGTCTTTGGTATTCTGCCATGGCAGTGACCCTGTCCTCAGGGACACTAAGTGTTCCGTTACCAATGTAATGGCCTAAGAATTGAAGCTTTGTTTTGCCAAATTCGCATTTCTCAGTTCTACAAGTCAAACCCGCCTTGCGTAAGCTGCCAAAGACATGCCTCAAGTCCTCTAAGTGCTGCTGCCAAGTGGGTGACCAGATCAGTATATCGTCAATGTAGACGCATGAGAAAGACATACAGTCCTTCAACACAATATCCATCAGCTTTTGAATAACTGCCGGGGCGATACACAGCCCAAACGGCATCTTCCGGTATTGCCATTTGCCCCAGGGGCAAATAAAGGCAGTCTTGGGTCTATCCTCCTCTAGAACTTCAACCTGATGGAAGCCCTTGGTGAGGTCAAGCTTTGATAGCACACCCGCTTCCCCCACCTTACAGATCAGTTCTTCCATTCCAGGAATATAATAGGGTTCTATCACTGTTACACTGTTCAGTTTCCTGAAGTCAGCACAGAGCCTAACCTGGTTGTTTGCCTTCTTTACTGGAACCAGTGGTGAGGCCCAGGGACTATCTGTCCGTTCTATGATCCCAGCTTCTTCCAGACTGATCAACTCGTCCCTGACCTTGTCTCTCATACTGAGGAGTACAGAATAAGGGGGTTGTGCAATGGGTATTTCTTGTTGAGTATCAATCTTAAGATTCACAACACTGGTTGAACCAGTACCACCACTGAAAACTTCACCAAATTCCTCCAACACCTTCTTCAGTTGCTCCTCATCAAAATTCCCACACACACCACTCAGTTTCTGCTTTATATCCTCACCTCCTTCCTCTTCCAACACCACATCTAACCTACTCACCTTCACCCTCTCCAGATATCGAATCAAGTTGTTTATGTGAATAACCTTTTCACCTCTTCTTGAACCCTCTCTCCTAATCTTATAATTAACATCACCTTTCTTCCCCACTACCTCAAATGGCCCTTCCCAACTTTCGGCCAACTTGTCACAGAGTCCTGGCACTCTGTATAGCACTTTATCTCCTACTGCAAAGCTTCTGAGTTTGCTGTATTTGTTGTACCTCCTGGCTCTGTCTTCCTTAGCCTTTGCTGTACACAGGGCAGCTGCCTCCCTGAGCAGTTCAACCCTTTCCGCCACTTGCTCCACCCAAGCACTTTAACTCTCCTCTAGTGACCTCAACTATGCTATGGTAAAGAGCGTCAAGTGGTGTTCTTGCCCTGAACCCATGAACTAGATCAAAAGGTGTATAACCATGATCACTGAGGGGCATGTGCCTTAAAGCGAACAGTGCATACGGCACTTGTGGAACCCAATCTCTCTCTTTCTCTATGCACTTGCTAATTGCACCTTTCAGCGTCCTATGCATCCTTTCCACTGTCCCATTGCATTGGGGATGGTAAGGGGAGGTTCTTATCTGTTGCACCTGTACTATCTCGCATAACTCTTTCAACAGCTTCGACATGAACTGCGAGCCCTGATCCGTCAAGATTTGATCAGGTATACCCGCTCTGGAAAACACTTCCCACATTCCTTCAGCTACTGATTTGGTTGTTATCCTTCTGAGGGGAACTGCATCAGGCCACTTGCTGGCCAAGCAAATGGAGGTGAGCAAGTATTGGCATCCTCCCTTACCCTTCTTCATGGGACCCACTATATCAAAAGCCATGGACTGAAATGGCTCAGTGAGGACCGGTCTCTCCACCATAGGAGCCTTCTTGGAGGGGGGGGGGGGTATTTATTGTGTAACTGGCACGCCATACAACAATGACAATGATCACTGATTTGTTTGGTCATCCCTGGCCACATAAACCTCTTCCTAATCATCCCTAACACCTTCTTTGTACCCAAATGCCCAGACTTCTCGTGAGCAATGGTCATTACTCTCTCCCTGTATGATTCTGGCACTACCAAAACATCCCCAAACTCTTCCCAATCTACCATTCTGTGTTGAACTAAGATCCTGTTTCTCCATCTGTATCCTTTCTCCTTTCGGTCAGCCAACTCTCTCCAAACCTTCAAACTCTCATCCTCCTTTACCTCAGACATATAACTACTTCTTTCATCCCCTTCATCTATGGGTGTCCAATTCCTCATGAACTTCTCCCACTCTTCTTCCTTATCTACACCCCCACCCTCATTCAAACCTGGTTTGTTGGTAGTGGCTACTGACTCCTCCTCTTCCTCCGACACTGTCAAGGTAGCTTCTGATGCTGCTACAGTCTGGTTGGGTTGTGTCTCCCCGCTGGACATAGTGCTGTCACTCTCCTCTGCTGGAGATTGTCCTTCCCCTGCTTCTACCACCACTTTCGTCTCGGTTCTTGCTGCAGATGCTGCTTCCTCACCTTCCATGTGTGTAGCTTCTTCTAATGCTCCTTGCTGAGCAACTGAAGTCTTGGTTGATGACACCTTGGCTAGAGGGTCACTCCTTTCACCAGCCTCAACCCTTGCTTGGGCTCTGGTTGTCACCGCCAGAATCTTCACCGATTGACTGATTTCAACTGGCTTGAGACGATGCAAGACTTTACCAATCCACTCGTACTCCTCCTTATCCTCAACATCCAAGGAAAATAAACAGTTAGGTGGGCATTTCCCAGTTCGGTCCACAACCGCCATTCTCTCCAACACCTTATCTGCTATCCCAAAGGAGACCTTTGCCACATCATGGACCCCTCTTAAAGCACCCTCTGCCATGTACTTCTCACTTGTGTAAGCATTCTTGGGGACCATAGATTCTGGCACCACACCTAAATCTGCACCACTGTCAATCAAAATTTCAGCCTCTACGCCATTAACTGTACCTCTTACTATACCTCTCTTCCTTCTTGAGGGCATGCTTACATTAATTTGCCTAAAATGGCCTTCCTTCTTAACTGTTCTGCTGCCAGCACTGCTGCTGGTGTTTGGCTTGCCTTTCTCCGGGCATTCAAAACTCTTATGACCCTCCTTGTGACAAAAAAAACAGGTCAATCCTGGACGCTGAGCTGCTGCTGCCTGAGATGCTGCCTGCCCCTGATCTAAACCAAAAAACATCCGCCTTGTGTCCCATTTCCCCCCATAACTCACATGCCAACTTGCTTCCAGACTTGGGGGTGTACCCTCCGTCTTTGCTACCTCTCTCACTTCTGCTACTACTAACTGTGGAGCCTGGGAGCTTTGTGAAGTCTCCCACAGCTCTGGTAGACATCCAAGCTCCTAGTGTGGTCTTGAGCTCTGTTGGGTTAGCAATGCTAGACCCTTCGAGGGAATACCTTCCCATTCTGTTGCAAGTGCTCCCTTAGCACAGCCCTAATAAGCCTGAATGATGCCTCTCCCTCAGTTTTGACTCCTCTCATGATTCCCTTACAAACTTTACCTATGTGATCATACAGCTGAATTGTATCATACTTCTTCAACCCTTTCAGTAGAGAAAGCAAACAATTTGTGTCCATACACTGCCTCAGTCTCTCCCACTGAATTTAATAACAGCAATTTGATCTCACCATAGCCTGCACCTTCCTCCACTCTAGATTTGATGTATTCAGCTAACTTCTCTGGCAATCTGGCATACAGTTTAGAGCACCATTCTTTTTCCTCCAAATTACATCCCTTCACCAAATATTCAAACTGGTCCAAATAAGCACGCAGGTCTCCTCCCACTTTGAAGGATCCAAATCCACTCAATCTTTCTCTTATTGTGTCGGCCTTGTGCCTATATTCCTTTTCTTCCTCTTTCCTAATTTTCTCCTCTTCCCTTCTAACTCTTTCATGCTCGAGTTTTTCCTTCTCAAAATCCAACAGTTCCTTCGCTCTCTTTTCTTCTGCTTTCATCCTAGCCTCTTCTAACTCCTTCATCCCTCTAACCCTCTGCCTTTCTTCCTCCTGCACTTTCCTCATCCTCTCTTCCTCTGCTAGCCTAGCTCTCTCCTCTCGGGCTCTTTCTGCCTCAACTCTAATTTCAGCCTCCTTAGTGTGTTGGGTTGTTATAGCACCGACCAGGTCCCTCATTTGCTGTTGATTATGCTGAATTATGGCCATTAACATTCTCTCCAGACATTCCCTGCGCACTTTCCTCAGTTGTACTATCCATTTCCCTGTTCTCCGCACTTCCTCCCAAATCCAAAGTGTTAATTACTTCCTCAGTTAGCACTTTCCCTGCCTCCTCAAACTCCTCTTCCTCACTCTCACTTCCAGTGGCAACCCAAACTTCTCTCTCTCCCTCCTCACTCGAGGTGTTTCTTTTTCTTCTCCTCCCTGGGTGTCCACTGTTGCAAGGCAATGCCGGGTTCTGTAAGGAGACTTCTTAGGGCCCGTTTTGGCTGGTCTTGAAGGGTGGTAAATATGGTCTCTTTGCCTAGACAAATTAGGGAGTCTCCGAATGCACTGCTTTTTGTTCTGCTTGCTCAGCTCAGCCACCTTCTCGGCCTGATCCTGCATGGGGTGGGTGGAACTTGGCCACAGAAGAGCTGCAAACACAAACACAAGAAAATAATAATAAACACAAGGAAAAATGAAACGGGACACTGATACACAACACAAGGAGACAGTTCTATGGTCCTTTTACACGTGGAAGCCACTGTTGCTGCCACTTCCGTTATCGTCTTTTATTTTTCCTTCTCAGCACTTCGTCGCCGTGATTTCCCTATGATGCTCCTCTAGCTGTTGCTGCGTGGAGGCACCTCTCCGTCACGTCCTTCTCGGATACGTCTTGATCGAGCCGCCGGTCGTAACACTGTGCTCTGATCACTGGTTCAAGTTGTTTGGGGCCGGGCTATGTCGAAACGTCACTCAGGATCCCACCGCTGCCACCAATTTTGTGTGTTTACGCCTACCTCGTCCTAGGTATGATGCGAACACTTAAATTGGAGACAGCAAAGTTCGTTGCTGCCACCAGACCCAGAGAGACACTGCAAAGTCTATCCTTAGCCCGAAGGATCAGAAAAATAGATGTTAGATTTACAATGCACAGATTCCAAGTGACGCACACCCACGTGGCACAGCCATATATAGTAAACTGGGCCACGCAACATTTAATTTAACAAAACGAATGCGTAACCTGACGTGATACAGAATGATAATGATAAACTCATACTTGTGCACAATCATCTAGCTACCTATAAGCACACACTTACAGAGAAACAGTTACATGCTCATATTGGTGTGAGGTGTGGCCTCACAAATATCCTGATGAGGCCCACAAGGATGTGAAGACTGTCCTAAACGTCGAGCATTAAGGCTATTCAGGGCCGTAGGCAGACTTTTCAAAAGGGGGGTTACAATCTGACCACACCCAAACCACACCTCTTAATTAACTAACATCCATTATCAAGAAAATTGACATAAAGACAAACCATTATTATTAAAACTAAATAGCACATTATTGAATTTTGAGAGAAATATGAAAACATCAAATTTGCAAATGGATTTTTGTGAGGATATTTACTGAAATAACTGATTAACAACTACTGACAGATTTCTATGAATATCATTAATTTGAAAGGGGGGTTACATGTAACCCCCTGAACCCCCCCTGGCTACGGCCTTGCTATTGCCATCAGCAGAGGATGACAAAGAACTAAGACTTAAATTGGTCGAATTCTGACACAACACATGCCATATTTCAAGCTGACGTTTGAGGACATTGTGAAATGGCATATACCACATAAGTATTCTTCTGAAATGTCATCAAAGTCCATTGTAGTAAGTAATTGTAATTAAAGTCCTTAATTTCTTGTATTAACAGAATGTTCAATTGCTATTAGGACTTGCATTTGTATGTTTGAAACTGAGATCCTCCCTCTGCTCATGTCCAACCTAGGAATAGTCAATATGGTTAATTAGACCATCTATTCATGAACAACTAATATTCTCAAGATTCCAAATGTTGTGTGATTACTATCAGGGAATTAGCTAAGGGCACAAGTAAAATTCCTCAATGTCTCTTACATGTTATTAGGTGCCCCTAGGTGTTCTAGCAAAGAATAAAAATTTGGGAGATGACATGGTTGACATCATGCTACACTTGCATCAGTATGTTCCTCTAACGCAAACAACAAAACAATTGTTTGTTCCAAGTATTGGAGAAGAGGTTGATATATGTCAAGCATCACTTCACCCGATCCTTTTAGGCGGTGATCAACTGACAGCTGCACGAGCAAGAGTAGCCAAAAAGACTAGAGGAAACTCTGTGACTTGTGGCACTCGTCTGGATGAATTAATTCCCTGTGCAGAAGACTGGCACACTAAAATGAACTTGCTTGATGTAAGTTACTTTTAAACATCAATTACTAATATATTTTAATAATGCAATGCTTCATACAGGTAATTTGGAAGTATTATTATTCTATTTTTTCTGGAGCTAATCATGGTACACTGTATCAATTAAGAAATTTGATTGGGCGATCAAAGTATGATGATTTCTTCAAGTTAATTGTGAAGTGTCATATTTTGGTCGCAGCACTCCTACATTTAAATATGAAGTCACTTTCTGACGTTCCAGATATTGATAGTGTAAGTAATCCTGAAAACTTGTGGATGATACAAGCTGATGAAAGAAAGACAATCCTTCAGGAAATATGTGAGGGAGTTGTGAACAAATTTGCCTCGTTTGATTTCAATCAATCACCAGCACCATCGCAAGACGAGGTCAGCTATTTATCATGCTAACATAATCCACCCCCCTCCCTTTTTATAGTATGCTATATTGCTGCCTAATATGTATTACATATATTTGTACATAATAGATTTTTGATTATGGCAGACAGCTCCTTGGTGTGGGATAGTTTTTTCATGCCATCAGGGAAGGTGATGGCTTACGAATACTACGGTATTGGAAATACCTTATACCACTTTTCAAGAGTTCGAATAGAAAAAACTATTCCATTGAAGTCCTCAATATGCTGAATCAATATGAGTATATGCTCACTCCTCGCTTGTCTCAAGAGCTCCTGTGGAGTCGATTTGTAAATACTCATAGTATTCCAGGACACAATATTCCCTGTGACTTATTCCAAGAACATCTCAACCGAGTGTGCAAGGAGGCTGTTCGGGGGCTTCGGGCGAATAAAACTGAGGAGGCAATCACAAAGATAGGGAAGACATTGGGAACAGTGGTACCAGTTCTTGACAACTATGACACTGAAAATGGAGCTACCCATGTGTCTGGTGCTCACAAAGTGCCAAGCTCAGGAAAAAATGTCAACATGATTATCGAACATTTGCTAAAAAACAAAATATTTTCAATTAACCAGGGCAGATGTCACTCATGTTTTAGTACACCTCGGGATGTTTTACATGTATTGGACAAAGACACTTTAATTAAATGGATCATTGATCATATTTAATTTTAATGATTTGCATCAGTATGAACTTCATCACATTTGTAAAAAAAAAAAATATTATCTTGAAAAAAAAGGTTATAAATCAATGGGAATTTTTTTTTAATCATTCTTTTGAATTTGAGATGAAAGTGAAAGATAAGTGATTATCAGAACAGTGTGAACATGTGCAAAGCTTTTGACATACATCACAGCACAAACATAAAGGTCCATCATAAGTACGCGAGTACTCATCAAATTCTTGAAACAAGGTATCTCTTCTACATGCAACATCATTATTTGAGTATTCAGTCATTGACTTATCCACATATCTCCTTCTGCCAGTATTCTTAACAAGAACTGCTATGGAAGGAAGACTGTCACGACCAGCATGACCTGTCTGTTGAATATAAGACTCGATGTTATTAGGGGATCCATAATGGATAACTTGGCGAATGTCATGACAATCAACCCCCATCCCAAATGCCACTGTAGCAATTACGACACGTAATATAGAATTACTGGTAAACAGGTTTACAATGCTCTCCTTTACTATCTCTTCCGTGCAGCTCATGTACATATCGACCAACCTGAATCTAGGGAGATCTGGTGCATCAGATGGTTCTGTAAACGAGTTTCTTAGACAGTTCTTAAAATACAGATAAATGTTTGTACAGTCTCTATAGTTTGTGCAGTACACAATCATTTGAGGGCATGCTTGTCGCTCTTGGTGGAGTCTTTTTGAAATCAAAGAAAACGTTTCTTCAACTGAGGAAGTCTGGACCACTGAGTACAACATCACATTTGATTTCACAGGAGGTCGTGAAACAATTAATTCATTTCTCATTCCAATGGTACGTGCAATATATCTTCTGAGTGTTTTTGTAGCTGTTGCTGTCAGTACCATAATATTAACGTGTGATGGTAGTAAGCTTCTTATTTCACCAATTCTCAGAAGTAGCCTCCTAAATGTATCTCCCCTGATTTTTTAAGATAACAATTAATTATATTTTTTACAAAATATGTGAAACAGTATTGTGACATACCATTTTTTCACTGTGTGAGCTTCATCCACTATGAAAGCTCGAAGCTGATGAGAGTATACTTCTCCTATGAGCATTTCTCTCCATCTTCTACTTGCCAGAATCATCTCTGGAGTGAAATATACTATTTGATATGCTCCTTTTATAACGTCCTTTCTCATTCTTTCATCATCCTGCTCTCCAGAAACATAACAGGCTTTAATACCCATTCTGGACAAAACTGTAACCTGCAAATAACATTCTTAATAGCTAAAAATCATAAACTGTGGTTTATTTTCTTACCTGGTCCTTCATTATAGCAGTCAGAGGTGTTACTACAATAATAATAGAGTTGGCCTCTTCTGGAAACAGTCTGTTGTATAGTAGAGGCAAACACTGGAAACAAAGACTCTTCTTGGAGACATGCTCAAGCCATTCTTCTCGAGACAGCTTCATGGAGCTCAGTGCAGATACTCTGCTCAAGAACTCGAGGGCCTGGGACTATTCGAGTCTATACGACATTTCAAGGTGGTCACGGACCACAAACCACTGGTTTCATTGATGACGGCACCCCAGAAGAACAAACGTCTCCTGAACTGGGCCATTAAGGTCGGTGAGTTCCATTTCAAAGTAATTTACAGAAAGGGCGGCCTAAACTGGGTAGCTGACTGCCTGAGCAGGAGAGATCACGACAATGATGTGGACAATAATGTTCACCATCATCTCAATGGAGGAGGGGAGAGATGTGGGCATAACCCACATGAAGATGATGATATCAAAGAAAGGAAGAGGGGTTCGGAGGTTGCAAAGGACGCCCACACAGATGTCAAGAATTAAGGGCACCGAGTTGCCTGTACCAGAACTCTGCTGAATAGACTCTATTAGCATAGTTGTCATTTATTGTCATTATTTATGGTACGTCATGGCCAGTAGGCGTGGCTTCATATTTGTGATTGTATAAGGGTTATGCGCCTGCACAATCCTTGTTCTTCCCTTTATTGTGTGGAACTCGTTGTACTTACCCATCCTCCTGAATCTATTATAATCCTATCTAAGGGAAGGGAGCCAGTGTGCTAGAAAGAATTAGTGAGGGGAACTAAGGGAAAGAACCTGGTGGCAGCGACCTTATAAGCCCCAGGTGCATGAGCTCAATAACTATAAACTTACATACTCCCCCTCCCAATTTCTGCTTTTTAAAATTGAAGTAATGAAGTAATAGAGTAAATGGAGAACATGGAGTTATGAATTACATTGAAAAGTTCTCTTTGTTTGTTGTCACTCTCATAGTATTTATTTTGGCTGATTTAGAACCAGCTCAGCTCTTATATATTTTATAATTCAGGGCAACTGAGTTCCTGGTGCAATACAAGGAAGTATAGGACCCTACAGGCCAAAAAAATGTATTAGTCTTGTGTAGCCAACAGTAATGTCTGGTATACATAGTCACAAGATTACTCCAGTTATATTTATGCATCTTATGGGCATGTCTGTCAAACTCTGTTACTACTGCAAGTACTGCAAACACCTCTGTCATATATTTGTGACACAATTCTGCATAACATTTATTGTTGGATAATGGTCAGTCATTTTCAACTTTAATTCAATAATGAAGAAATAGATTAATAGGACACCTGTGATAACACAATATTACAATATTACTAGTAAGCATGGATTAGTGATTATGATGCTCTACTTCAATCTTCTCATTTCCTTGTTATAACTTCCTTCATTTCGTTGTGGCCACTCTCCTGGTTAATATCTATAGCCATTGATCAAAGCATTTGCTATGAAATCACTTGTAGATTTTGGTATACTTCATCAAATACTTCATCAAAAAATAAATAAACTTACCTTGTGCACGAGCACATATTTGGCGAGCATCGCTACAGCAGTCACCATTTTCCACACAACTACTGTGACAGAGACTGCCATGACTCCAGTCTCAACCAACCTTGCTGCGAGGACGTTGTTCCCAATGGATGCTACCGTGAGTAGCTATACAGATCTGTACATCATTTGTACAGTTTTAAATAATGTAATGTATTCCTTTCATAGCTCAGACCTGTTCCCAGGCTGGAATAAAGGAGTGCTGTATGGGAGAAAGGGGCAATTGCGAAGTACAAATATCTTCCAACGGCAGAAACACAGTGTGTTACTGGAGTGATTTTCAACGTAGCATTCTCCAGATTTACAGCAGCTATTGGTACCATTGCTCAAGCCATGAGCACAGTGTGTTACTGGAGTGATTTTCAACGTAGCATTCTCCAGATTCACAGCAGCCATTGGTACCATTGCTCAAGCCATGAGCAAAGCAGGTAGGAGGAGGCAAAGTTGGAGTCCTTGCTATAAATAAGACAGCATTAGTATCAACTGAAGCCATTGTAGTGATGGTGCAATGCTTACTTTCATTACAGCTATTTGTTCCAGAGCCTGTCATTGAAGGAACTAAATATATAATATACAAATATTTAATAAACCAAAATTTAGTAAAAATATGTCTCACTGAGTCCTGTAATTAACAGGGGCACTATACAATTGTTGTTAATAAAGATAACATTCTTGAGCTGTTGAATTGAAACCATGAAAGCTAATGCAATAGAGGAATCAGTGGACACCATCAAGCTAAAACATAACGAGTTTGTGTTGAATATATCACCTTACCGAAGTCACAAGGAGGCGTTTGGGGTACGTCACAGCAACAGTCACCAAAAAATTTGCATAGATTGTCGCAAAAGCAACCCCCACCAGGAACCTCACAAGACTGGTTATTCCATTGACAACAGCCTGTGCTAAGTAATGCTTGCTCACAATTGGTAGCCACATCTAGTTTTGATAAAACAAAGTAAAAAACCCCCAACCAATTCAAGTTTTTTCCCCACTATACTATTAGCAATAGTAATACAATTATCACCAAACTGTGTAAAATGACCTCTTCACCTCAGAGCTATTTAGTAGCTCTTTTGATCTTGTTAATATGTGGCACATCTTTAAGACTTTGTTGTTCAATTTTGGCCATGGCATTTCTAAAAAAATTTCTCCAAGGATCTTCTCTACTTTTAGTGAGGCTCATGCACAGCATATATAAAGAGAGTCAGAACTGTTGCTTTCAAGTACAGCATGATTGAAGCAAGTAAATAAAAGACCTGTTTAAATTTTTTTTTAGCTATCTAGTTCAATTCGAGCTTTTAAAGAGCTTGTGAAAGAGACTGGTGATCTATCTGTTTATATGTAAAGTTATGGAGAGTAATATTTACCATTTGAGAATACACATCAACAAACAATGCTAATATCAAAACCCCAGTTTGCAACAACCAGGCATTGAATTAAAGTACACAAAGGAATTATGAATGTGCAGGGAAAAATAAATTTCTTTGAGAGAATTGCATTAATAAAAAGTATCAAATATAACTCCCCCTCCACCTCCCCCAGGTTTTAATCAGTTGTAATGAAATTTCCAGCTGCAAAATCACCTTTTGGTATAAAAACATTGCTATTCAATCGGTTGTATATTTCAGTTTGCTATTTTGTTTGTTTATTTTCATATAATATTGGCGTATGAATTCTCATAAATATCATATTATGGACCTCATTTAGCTAAATCTGTTCATTTGGTCATTTTTTTTTTTGCAGTGGAGAACAGTATTATTAAGCATAAATTTCTTAAGGATCCATCTATTTTTCCTTATTTTCTCCTGCACATTATTAAGTGAATGAATGTCGCATTCACATATGCGAAGTCTAAACTATATGTTCATACTCCTCCAGTGTGCATGAGGTCATTGTCACAGGAAGTGTCACAGTATAAGCATTATAGCAGATTAATTTAATCTATTTACTTTAATATTATGTCTAATTTGGGATCAGCAACAAAATCAACTAAAAGAAAAACAACTGACTTTTAATGGCAACATATTGCTATTTATATGGCTGTTGATAACTGAGAGTGTAAAGTTTAAAAACTAATCGATTGGAATTTGGGTAGTTTTTTGTAACCATGTATTTATCAGCAGTTGTAAACAAATATGTAATGCTAATCGCCACTATTTTCTAGTCCCTCTACACTAAATCTTTTATTCCCTAAAGACATTTAACATGTGAGTATGGAATACAGCCACAGGGACTGGCCAGAAGGGATTAATTACAAGTGGGGATTCTCAACTGAATAAGGTACATTAGAAATGAAATAATGTAGACACCCCCACCCCTTGCCAGTCACTCCTTGAAATGGAGCATAAAAACAGCATAACAATATAATTTGTACAATTATAAAAAGCATTACTACAATTTTGTTCAAACAAGTATCTAATTGGATAGTTATATTCTACTCAGCTGTACTGTAGGGCTTCTTGTATGTTTCTAACTTTCTCTGTTGTTGTAAAATCTTGCTCCAATACTTTCTGGCTGTCTGAAGTGCACATACATTGTTACAAGAGACAAACCACGCGTAAAAACTTGAACACTGCAGTCAAGCAGAGGAATATTATAATTATTAAATTTTGATTTGTTTAACCACAACACTTGGTATAGTAAGCTCCTTTGTTACAATTAGCATATTGTAATGGTCATAATTATACTAAACAGTAACATACCAGTTGAAGTAATGCTGTATTGTTTCCTGAATATACACATAAATACACAAGTAAACATTTTCCTTTTATGTTAAGTATTTTAAAATTTAATTACATACCATATTCTAACCCTCATATGTACAGTTCAAAATTGTAGTTTTCACCATTTTCTAGCTATTACCTTTGATCGTTTGCAAGTCTAAAATTGACTTACCTTGATACAGCAAATCTTCACAGCACTTGTTGAACCTCCAGCAGTTGCTTGAACAATAGCAAAGACTGTCTCCAGATATAACTTGGCAATCTTGAGAGGAACCAATGCAAAATCCACATTTATCTGTAGGATACTGTGAGCAACTGGTGGTGCGCACTAAATAGAATGTAGTAAGACTATTATATATATCTTAACAAATCACTTAATGTAATGCTAGAAAATTAGATTTGAAGCTATCTAATAGTTAGTGACACCTATATAAATTAGGAAAATTATTTATGACCAGTTAAATATACTAAATTGTTATATCTGTACTCATTTGATTAGAAATCAGTAGCTAAGAAATTTCTATAGCTTAGACAATTAACAGAGATACTGCAGAAGCATAACACTTACCACAATTTGGTATGGGTAAGTTCCATGATCCATCTTGGCATGTCAATTCCCTGGAACCATTTAAATAATAACCTCCCAAGCATTTAACAATAAGTTTATTATGGCCTTCCTTTTGACAGTGTCCATTATTAATATCAAATTTTTTCATATAGTCTTCTGTGCAGCACTCTCCATTCAAATTGCCGGATGAAACTAGCAATATACAAAAGACAAATAACATTATAATTGTGGTATTAGTAAGTATTTGTCATTACGTGCAGCAACAAAAAACTTTCTGATAAAGTGTCAACTCTTTCTTTGAGCAAGCATTGTGAACAGAGAATGCAAAGACAGCATACAATACTTTCATATACCACATTTTAAGAAGTGGGAAGTAGCTGGAACACTGATAATACTTCAGCCACTGACCTGCCTTATATGCACCAACAAGCAGCCATTCAATTTCATAAAGGAAAAAGTTGCAAGTAATAAATTCGTTTTATTCTGATTGGCTATAATTATATTGGCATAATATTTACAGCTGGACAAAAAAAACTTCAAAAGTACATTATGCTATCATATTATTTTCATGCCTGACCTAATGTGAAAGAAAAACATGATTTTTGAAAAATAAACGATTATTGCATACATTGTGTTTAAGTCAGCTTCTAACTTTGACATAATACCCTGCAACATGTGTTATATAAGTCTAATATATAATTGAATTGGGTATCAGGCTTCAAGATTTATACACAGGAAAAACAAAAAAAAACAAAAAAATCAACAAAAACAACAACTAAAACCACAGCTAGTTTTAGCTATAAATGTTTTTCATCACTATTGGCATAACAGAGCCTATTCTACTGTGAGGTAAAACTACTTCTAGATTTTAATAATTCAAACAGAAAGCAGTGAAGACTCAGAATGATTGATCTCTAATGCCTGCAGTCCACTTATGTAATGCCACAATGATACTGAGGCAAGCTTTTTCTGATGTTTAGCAAACTTTATAAATCATAGTTTGATGTTGATAATTTTTTACCTTTACTTAGTTGAGTGCATGTCTTAATCACACAGATGGTAAGTGTTTATTCAAACATCAGGAAGTCACACCCTCATGATTGTGAAGATATTTACTGAGGTAATGATCGACACAAGGTTAATAAATAAAATGACTATTTTCTTCTCATAGCATTGCACCGAGTTCAATTCATGTCCTAAAAATCAATTAAGTTTGCTAATTTAACTTTGAAATCAAACAAAAGAGAATAATTGACTTATCTATTGTCATCAATATAAACACTGCCTTGTGCCACTGTGTTATTGCACCTGATGCAGCAAATGTTTTAATATTCGAAATTATAAAATAAAATAAAATTTCTTCAGAATTAACTAACTGATAGTCTGCTTGTATAAACAATTAACAAAGCTTATGTAAGTACTGTTTTAGTAGTGGTTTCATTATAGTAATAAATAAATTTATCTGTGTAAAATTACCAACTTTCTTCATTGAGCAATATATTATATGATTTTAAACTAATCTGATTTAAAATATATCTTGTATTACAGCATTTACCATAATACTAGTGCTGTTGAAGCCTTTTCAGTTACAGAAATGTAACTAATTTCTGAATTTGATTTTTAGCACACATACATTTTTGCGTATTTATTATTCCAAGGATTTCAATCATACGTCAGTCATAATCCATCCATACAGGTACTTAGCTATGCATATAATAGAACTTTGCATAAAGATGCATAAGTTGATGATGAAAAAAAAAAAAAGGTACATTACAAATTAAATTAAATTAAATAGCAAGCCATTTTAACCTGTTCAGATTAATTCTAGTAATTGATAAAGGTAACAAACAAAGCATCTGATTACTTAACTCAATGCCAAAACTATTAATGGGAAATTAGTTAAAAAAAAGTTAATGTTTTGGTTGTGGCATTAGATCTGGTAATTGCCTGGTCAGTCATAGATACAGGTGAATACATGATTTGCTATAATTTCACACCATAAGTTTCAATAGTGTAGAACTTTTGCCATGGCTCCTTTCGTGGGTAAGGCACACACTTTAAACATGGCTGCTCCAAAAGTAGTTGAGGAGAGCTTTAATCAGGAGTATGGGTATATCATAGCACAAGAAAAATACTCAAGTAATTAATTTTTCTTAATCTTTGTTTTGAAGTTCATAATTAAGATAAATGAAAACCACGAATAGCACCAAATGTTTGATTTTTCTTCAGTTAGAGCATGCTCAAATAATTTATAGCTTATTACTGACAGAATGAAGCACCAAAGGTGCGAACCCTCAGCGCTATTAAACACTACCTAGCTATTGCAATATAATCTTCTTCCAAAAGAATAAGCAATCTGTTAGCTATTTTAATGAGGCATCATAGTTCGACCAATGAAAATGGTACATGGAAACGCTGTCTTCATACGAGAAGAAGCTAAACTAGCCAGAAACACTCACCGATATGCATTTTCAACGCGAGACTTCACTTCTTGTAACTCCATTAACTTCCCCGAGCATGCACGTAAATCAAACGACCCCAGCAATCGGGCTGCCGACTTTGGAGGAAGGGTAGAGGTTAGGGGGGGGGGGGGGGGGGGGGGAGCATCTAGTGCTGCTCAGACTCCCCGTTTAAATACTGTATTCAAAACTGGATGGCTGATGCTTGTTAACCCTCAGCGCGCATGCGCCCAGAGGGTTACAGTAGTCCTAGTGTCAGTCATTCTGTCACTCTGTCTGTCAACAGGCACTTCTGGAAGGTAGGAACCAGCCAGGCTCTGAAAACGGCATCAAACAGCAGTATTTCACGAAGTAAGTTCCTTTAATGTGCCAGAATTTTGATTTTGGACTTCATTTTCCAGAAAAAAGCGAGTCTTTCCAGAGCCGTGCGATCGTAGGCTTACAGCGGGAACCGCCCTTTAAAAAACTTGCTTGTCACGTGAGCCAGCTTGCAGGTTGCAAATCACTTTTAAATAGCTAACAATTACATGCCATCAGCGTGAGGTGTTGTGTTGCGTAGTCGTTGAGTGAGCAAGTACCTAACCTAATAGTCTGTGGTTCGAATCCTCTTCGACG
>WLWD01004183.1_pt1 | contig 43295 bp, 46 predicted proteins | sample 6712731 | NCBI WGS metagenome assembly WLWD01 (sample SAMN12718690, study PRJNA576275) | sponge metagenome | isolation source: marine sponge | host: Mycale hentscheli | place: New Zealand: South Island, Marlborough, Capsize Point | collected 2014-11-01 | reverse complement strand
ATGTGTTATGGGCGGGTGGCTCACTTAATAGTGGTGACTTAAAGGGCGTGTGGCTCTACATAGTAGATGGAGTATCGTGTTATGGGCATGTGGCTCACTCAATAGCAGTGAATAGGGGGCGTGGGCTCCCTATAATACTTCAAGTAATGGGCCATATGCATACGTGGCTAACTTAACAGCAATGACTTGCATGGCATGCAGCTCTCTATAGTAGCTAAGGTATAGTGCCATGAGCATGTGGCTCACTTAATAGCACCTAGGGAGAGGCGGGGCATGTGGCCACCGCCTTGGCTCGGAGAAGCATAGGCCTGTTATTGGGACTGTGTGCTGATGGCACAGTTGTTGTGTTCATACAGGCCGGGGCACGGTCGATGATCATGCTGTGGCGGCACTGGGCCTACCAAAGTCGGCAGATGGCTCAAAGACAAATGGTGCGGGTTCGACCAGTCGCCCAGCAGAGGCGGCAGCAAAGGGAGAAACAAAGGCAGCAGAGGGAGAGGCCCAGAAATTTTTAATGGGCGTTACCCTGCCTACTGTTCCAGCCAGGCTAGTTAAGCGGATCCTGGCGGGGGAATTTGTGGACATGGGGGAGTTGTCCCAGGACGCCCTCCGGGCGGAGTTTCGAAGGTCCACCGAAGGGGAATAGAAACCTTCTAAGGCAAAGCCATTCCGACCAATTGCCGATCGGGATGCTTGGGTGGCCAGCTTTTCCCAGTACGCAGGGGTGGTGAGCCGCTCCTGTCTGGAGAAGGCTGTGGCTCTATGGGGGCACCTGGCCACTGTGATGTCATGCCAGAATAGGGCTACATCTGGCTGGTGGAGGAGCTACGACGTGTCGCTGAGGCACAGTTACTCATCGATGAAGCAGGCTGATTTCCTGTTGAACCAGTGCCTGTTTACACAAGGTGGAGAGCTCGGAGTCGCTCCAGCACCCGACACCTCCAGTGCCCTTGCCTTTGGCTCCTCAGAAGAGGCAGAAGAGAAGGAGGGTACAGGCCTGCTTCTCTTGGAACGACGGCAGGTCTTGTGCATCAGTGCCGTGCCGTTTCTCATACTGCTGTGCCCGGTGTTGTGGGGATCATGCCAGGAGGTTCTGCCCTACTGCATTAGAAGCGCCGCCTGGGGAGGAGAGTCGGCATAACCTCAATTGATCTCGGTCCAGGTACATTCTATTGCTATGGTGTTGAACTTTGTTTTGCTATGAGTTCGCGTGTAGTTATTCTCCTTATGATGTTTAAAAAAAAAATTAAAAAAAGAGAGAGAAAAGAGTTCGGTAGTAAGGGGAGTGAGGGGGGAAGGGACAATAGTTCCAGGAGGTAGAGGTTGCATAGGAGCGTAAGGCTAGTAATTTGGGGAGGCTAGGGGGGATAACTGCGCTCAGAGGTTATAGGAGGTTAGTTTGGGATTAGGGTTTGTTTGTTGTTGTTTTTGTTTTTTTGTTGTTTTTTGTTTTTTATGTTGTTTTTTGTTGCTCATGAGGGTGGATTATGGGTGTGCATTGATGGTGTCGTCTGCTCGTTGCAGGGGCCCTCGGTGGTGGTTATGAGTACACGGCAGACTTGCAGGCCATCAGTGAAAAGTTGCCATTAAGCCCGACGCAGTGGCCTGGCATTCCAGGTTGGAGTCAGGTAGTGACACCAATGCTTGTCAGCGAGTGGGACAGTCAACTGGCAGCACATCCAGATCAGTACTATCGCGCGTACTTAGTGGAGGGCCTTCGTCACGGCTTCAGAATTGGCTACAGTTATGGATCAGCCAAGTGTGTGAGTGCTGTGTCAAACATGTCTTCCGCAAGTGAGAGGCCTAGCGTGATAGACGAGTTTATTGACACTGAAGAGGCTGCCGGTAGGATACTCGGGTCGGTTGATTCTTCTCACGCTAAACTTATCCATGTGAACCGTTTTGGGCTGGTCCCGAAAGGTCATGCATCGGGAAAGTGGAGGTTAATCGTGGACCTTTCATTTCCTGCTGGGAATAGTGTTAATGATGGAATTGATCCAGGGTTATGCAGTTTGCAGTATACGTCGGTGGATTCTGCCTGTCACAAGGTCCTGGAGTTGGGGCAGGGGGCGAATCTAGCAAAATTCGATGTTTCAGGGGCATTAAGGACAGTGCCGGTTCATCCTGATGACCGGCACCTTTTGGGTATGCAGTGGCGGGGCCACTCCTATGTAGATAAGGTGTTCCCCTTTGGCCTCCGATCAGCGCCAAAGCTGTACAACGCCATTGCTGATGGTCTGTTGTGGATCTTGGCTAACACGGACCAGGTGATGTGCATCTACTACCTGGACGATTTCTTGCTATTTGGTTCACCAGACTCATGTCAGTGTGGGGCGTCCTTGGAAAGAGCACTGACCAGGTGCATTGATCTGGGTGTGCCAATAGCCCCGGCAAAGACTGAGGGCCCTGCCACCAAATTGATTTTCCTGGGGATAGAGTTGGATACGGCCTCATTGACGATGAGCCTCCCCCAAGAAAAGCTGGAACGCCTGTGTACCATGATTCAGGACTGGGAGTCAAAGAAGTCTTGCACCAAGAGGGAGTTGCTGTCATTGATTGGATATTTGCAGCACGCGTGTCGTGTCATTAAACCAGGCCGGTCTTTCCTCCGGCGAATGATTGACCTTTCAGCCGGGGTGAGAGCCTTGCACCATAGGGTACGGCTGAATGCAGGCTTCCGGTCAGACCTTAAATGGTAGCATTGTTTTTTGCCATTGTGGAATGGAACTTGCCCGATGGCCAGCGTAGTTAAGGGAGAGCCACAAGTGGTGCTCACTACTGATGCTTCAGGTGCATGGGGTTGCGGGGCCTATACATCCACAGGTCTCTGGTTCCAACTCAAGTTTCCTGACAGCTGGTCAGATTCACATTACAGTGAAGGAGCTGCTGCCGATTGTTATGGCAGTGGTCGTGCGGTGGCACCTCTGGAAAGGTGCAATGGTGTCTTGCAGATGCGACAACATGGCAGTAGTTGCAACCATGAACTCTGGTAGAAGTAAAATGGACAGGGCAATGCACCTCATGAGGTGTTTATCGTTTTTCTTGGCACGATGGGATGTATCGTTAGTATGTCAGCACATGGTGTCGACAATGGCGGCACAGCTGATGCATTATCGAGGGACTCTCTCCTTTTGTTCCAGCAGCTGGTGCCAGAGTCAGCGGTAGAGGCCACCCACATCCCAGAGAGACTCCTCCAGTGTCTGGTCAGAGACACCCCGGATTGGACCAAAGTGGACTGGGTGACTCTGTTCAGAGATTCTAAATGATGGGCTTGGCCGAATCCACACATACACTTTATGCCTGTGGGGTGAGAAGATTCATGGGAATATGCTCAACAGCAGGTCGAACTCCAGTACCAGCGGATGAAGACACACTGTGCCATTTTGCAGCCGCATTGGCAGTAGAAGGACTCCGCCATAGGACCATTAAGTCCTACATGGCAGGAGTTCGTCATCTCCACATCTCAGAGGGTCATGGAGATCCATTTTCTGCTGGCTTGCATAGGTTACACTACGTCTTGCGGGGTGTGAAGCGTGCTGAGGGCATGGCAGGGGTAACAAAACGTGAGCGTAGGCCTATTACACCTGACCTGCTTCGCAAGTTAAAAGGTGTGTGGAATTCTCGTGCACACGAGGCAGATGTGGTGATGCTTTATGCGGATCGGGGAACTGACAGTGCCAACAGATGATGGATACGACGCCTCATGTCACTTGTCATGGGGAGATGTGATGGTTGACGATCCTGCCCACCCGTCAAGAATAGAAGTTTGTATAAAAGCCTCAAAGACAGACCCATTCCGACAAGGGATTTCCACTTTTATTGGCAGGGTGGCATCTGACCTCTGTCCAGTGGCTGCCATGTTGGCCTACATGGTGGTGCGATGTAGAAGTGATGGACCTCTGTTCAGATTCGTCGACGGCAAGCCTCTGACCAGGCAGCGCCTAGTTGCGGCAGTCAAGGTTGCACTGGAAGAAGCAGGCATCGAGCCAGGTCAATACTCTGGGCATAGTTTCCGAATTGGTGCAGCCACTACGGCAGCAGCTAGAGGCTTGGAGGACTCCACAGTTAGGACCCTGGGAAGGTGGAAAAGTCTCGCATACCTGGAGTACATAAAGATCCCAAGAGCACAACTTGCATCATATACAGCACGAATTTGTTGAACTATCAAGTGTACTGGCACGGGTGGCCGTTGTTTTGTGTAATACATACTTGTGGAGATTATTGTGGTTGTTGTTTGGGTAGTTGGTGTTTTGTGTAATACATACTTGTTGAAATCATCGTGGTTGTCGTTTAGATAGCTGTGGTTTTATGCAATGCATACTTGTTGCAGTTGTTGCGGTTGTCATTTATTATTTTGCAATTATACTATTGGAGTCTCTCCCCCTTCTCTGTCTTGGTCTTGGCCTGGGGCGGGTGGTCATGCCTCCATTGGCGGAATTAAAGGGGCTTTCCCTGCCCCGTTAATTACACCCCAGTCAGCCCAAGCTGATCTGGGGGCGGGGTTTCCGGCTCCACCTGTGCCAAAAAGACTCAGCTACTAGAGCTGCTGCCAGCTGGGGAGGGATGACAAGGTAAGTAGGTGTACATAATTGGGGTAACATTAACCCTTTCGTTCCCAATCCCGCTTTGAAGCTGGTGAAGACCGGTTGGCTTCTCTGAATTTTTAAAAATAGTTACTTTATAGCTAGAACCTTCAGATTGCATACACAGGTGCCCAATGCGTTGGAGAAGCATCTAAAATAGCTTTCAGCCAGGGCTCTTTCGACATTACCTCACAGCAGTTGCGTTTATTTCTTCCTCGGCAAAAAAAAAAAACATCGGTTCTCCGTCGAATTTTTAAAAAGTTACCTTCTTCACAGCAGCTTCATTTATGGATCCAGTCATCTCCAGAGCTTTGTAGAAGCAGCGAAAAATTGCTTGAGCCCAGTAGCCTTCCGTAACACATTGAAACAATCGCTTCTTTGCCGACCAAGACTTTGCGGTTTGACTTAATGTCTTCTTTTTTTTTATAAAATCGCCAGTTCAACTGGGGGGCCTCCCCATTACGTACAGTCTTAGGTAATGCTTATTACATCATAGGAAAAAAGTGAGCGTGTCGTGTGATCCAGGTAACTATGCAAAACAAAAAAAATTTTCAAAGTCAATTTGGAAAGATGGCGTCTGCTGTGGAAGTTTTAGACTTGCTTGATACTAACTCTAGCGACTCAGGATCAAGCGGAGAAGAGGGAGACGACATCTAGGACTATAGGAGGCCCTGTATCAGGGTTGGTGACCAGACCCCGTCAACTCTGACACTGACAATGGAAGTCAAGAAGATGATCGATGTAAGCTTGTCTTTCTCTTGTCTTTCTCTTGAAAACTAGCAAGCTTCTGTTGTGGAAAGGACTTGTTTATAGCTATATTGAGATAGAAAAAGCTGTTTAGCTATAATATATATATATTTCATTGAGTTTTGAGATTTGAAAGTGGGTTGTGGTTTTCAAAAAAATTTAATTTTTTTTTACCAGAATGTACTACTAGGACCAGATGTGTATGCAGTCACCGACTCGATTGTGAAGAGGGATTGTGAAGAGGACGCAGATGAGGCAACAGGAGCAGAGTCTTCCATTGATGAAGGAGAAGATGCCGGACCTGGCAAAGTACACTCGGAGCCCCACCCCCCGTCCCTCCCAAACAAAAATCCTGTATGAAACCGCATACAATACATCATAAAGTTGCAATTATATAGGATCATGAATAATTTGTTGTTTGTATTACAAATATCTTTGTTGTTTGTGTTTTTGTATATATGAAATTGTTTTGTAGTGGAGCTCGACGTCCGATGGCATACGTTCCTTGTGGACACTCATAGATGTCTCCTACATGATCACAATCAGCACCACACACAACAAACAACATATTTTATTGTTGAACTAATATAATATTGGTATAAAGTACATCAAACAATATTATTTCTATTTTTTTATTATTATTATTGATGGGAAAAGTGGAATTTTTTGGGAAAAAAAATTTTTTTTTTTAAAGTAATAGTAGAGGGCCTAAATATTATTCAATTTTCTCAATCAAAAAATGAGGGGAATCCCAAACTCTTGGTCTATTTAGTGATATATGGTTGCTATGGGGTTTTCCCAGCCAGCATCGAGTTAAAAAAATAAAACGGTAATGCACTATTCCGCGGTAGTAAATTAGATTTTTCCGCGCGCGTCCAAACAATTCGGGAACGAGAGGGTTAATTGGCATTATATGTGGGAATAATGGTTCACTGCCAGGGCATGAGAGAGCTGGCAGTGAGCCAGGGATTTTCAAGGTACGAGCTGCAGGATTAACCCTTTCATTCCGGATCCCGCTTTAAAGCGGGTGAAGACCGATTGACTTCTCCGAATTTTTAAAAATAGTTACTTTATAGCTGGAACCTTCAGATTGCATACATAGCTGTCAGCCAGGACTGCTTCGACAGTACCTCACAGCAGTTGCGTTTATTTCTTCCTCGGCAAAATCAAACAAACATCGGTTCTCCGTCGAATTTTTAAAAAAGTTACCTTCTTCACAGCAGCTTCATTTATGGATCCAGTCATTTCCAGAGCTTTGTAGAAGCAGCGAAAAATTGCTTGAGCTCAGTAGCCTTCCATAACACTGTGAAACAACCGCTTCTTTGCCGACCAAGACTTTGCGGTTTGACTTACTGTCTTCTCCATTTTTTATAAAATCGCCAGTTCAACTGGGGGCCTCCCTATTACGTACAGTCTTAGGTAATGCTTATTACATCATAGGATAAAAGTGAGCGTGTCGTGTGACCCCGGTAACTATGCAAAAAAATTTTTTTTTCAAAGTCATTTTTTTGAAGATGGCGTCTAGAAATTACAATGCGGTGCAAGTTTTAGACTTGCTTGATGCTGACTCTAGCGACTCAGGATCAAGCGGAGAGAAGGGAGACGACATCTAGGGCTATAGGAGGCCCTGTATCAGGGTTGGTGGACCAGACCCCGTCAACTCTGATACTGAAAATGGGAGTCAAGAAGATGATCGAGGTAAGCTTGTCTTTCTCTTGTCTTTCTCTTGAAAATAGCAAGCTTCTGTTGTGGAAAGGACTTATTTATAGCTATATTGAGATAGAGTAAGCTGTTTAGCTATAATATATATATATTTTATTGAGTTTTGAGATTTGAAAGTGGCTTGTGGTTTTTTGAACAAATTCAAATTTTCAAAAAAATTAAAAAAAGTTTTTACCACATATACTACTAGGACCAGATGTGAATGCAGTCACCGACCCCGATTACGCAGATGAGGCGACAGGAGCAGAGTCTTCCAGTAATGAAGGAGAGGATACCGGACCTGAGTCTTCCAATGATGAAACACGAATAGGCAGCAGGTTCCAGTGATGAAGAAGAGGAAGTGGCTCCTCCTGCTCCGAGTTCTGGACATCCTCGCGGTCGGAGAAGGCGGGAATCGAAGAACAAGAGTCGGGTGGATGAGGTAGGGAAAGATCGGGGCTACTATGCCCATGTAAGTTGAATTTCATGTATGTGTGTGTGTGTACACCAGTCAATTTATATTATACATTTATTTTTATGATCTGTATTCACCTGTATCTTCTTTTTTCTAGTGTGTGTGTGTATGTGTGTGCGTGCATTTGTGGAATGAGAGAGAGCAACCGTGGACAAACAGTATGTGGCGCTTCCGTATACAACCTGGGAGGGAACTCTGGATCTTTTTGGATTGGGGCATGTAAGTTGAATTTCATGTGTGTGTGTGTACACCAGTCAATCCTAACCTGGGAGGGATCGTTCAGTCTGTGACACCATCCATGCCGGTTGAATTCCACGTGTATGCTTGTACTGCTCTTCATTTTCAAATTACACTTTCTCAATACAACGATTGTTTCTCTCATGGACAGTGTGGAGTATACATACCAGGGGTTCATACAGTGGGAGGCTAGCCCTGGGTTCCCCCCTAGAATTTTGGGAGTTGAGTAGAAATGAACATTTTGGAAGCATTTATTTTTAGTCTGATATTGTATCCCATTATGTTCCTATCATAACTGAGCCATTTAGTGCATAGGACCGAACACTGATCATCAGTGTGAAGTATAGACTCTTATGCAAAGATGTGCATCAAAGTAGTGTAGGTTCCAAAAAATGGGTGTGGCGAAGTACACTCGGAGCCCAACCCCCCCCCCCCCAAACAAAAATCCTGTATGAAACCGCATACAATACATCATAAAGTTGCAATTATATAGGATCATGAATAATTTGTTGTTTGTATTACAAATATCTTTGTTGTTTGTGTTTTTGTGTATATGAAATTGTTTTGTAGTGGAGCTAGACGTCCGATGGCATATGTTCCGTGTGGACACTCATAGATGTCTCCTACATGATCACAATCAGCACCAAACACAACAAACAACATATTTTATTGTAGAACTAATATAATATTGGTGTACAATACATCAAACAATTTTATTTCTATTTTTTATTTTATTTTTATTGATGGGAGAAGTGAAATTTTTGGGGGGAAATTTTTTTTTTTTTTTAAAGTATTAGTAGAGGGCCTAAATATTATTCAATTTTCTCAATCAAAAAATGAGGGGAATCCCAAACTCTTGGTCTATTTAGTGATATATGGTTGCTATGGGGTTTTCCCAGCCAGCATCGAGTTAAAAAAATAAAACGGTAATGCACTATTCCGCGGTGAAAGATTAGATTTTTCCGCGCGCGTCCAAACAATTCGGAAACGAGAGGGTTAATATAGCTGCAACCAAATGAGTCTATAAGCTATAAATATATACTGTACATACAATTCAAACTTGCTGATCTTTCCATCTTATTGTACTAACAAAACTATAAACTTTAAAATCAATATGGCAAGGTGATTCCGACTTGCTTGGGGGGAAACAAAACGAGTACTCTCACCATGAACCTAAGTAGGAATCAGTATAAACTTCTTCAGGCAGTTCAAAGGAGTAGTCCAGAATTTCTGGTAGGAGGAAAACTTCACCGAAAATAACTGGCTCAATCGATCCAAGGGGCGATAAGAAGTCACGGCGAGTAATTTAGCTAAGCTTACAATAGCTCGTGAATTAGAAGACACTTGGGGATGTAGGTAGTAGCTAATCCGGAGCGGCCATCATTATTAACGCCGAGGAGTACCCTGCGCCAATGGGATAACTTGACCTTTACTGGCTAGTTCACTAATTATAGCATAGTTCCAAGAACATAAAAACACTTACCTTGACTTTGCACTTGTCCTAAGACTAGAATAAAACCCAGGAGAAGACCGACTCTAAACATCTTGATAATGCTCACTGAGAGAAGTACAGTTTTGTAAAAGGGAACAGTTAGTCCAGAAAATCATGCTGGAGGAGTATCTTCACGAGGACAACTGACTCGAGACTATTCTGAAGCGAAGTGAATGGTCACGAGGGTGTGCTAGTCTTTTATTGGTACTGCGCTGCCTAAAATACGGCATGAGACAGTTGGCACGTGTTTCCGTGCGAGCATAGGACGGAAGAACTTCGTCTTAAGCTGCTTGCCAAATGTTAACGGGAAAGCTTCCCACCTTAGGGAGATTTTTTTATTGGTACATGTAGACATACCACCATCCTTTTTTTTTTTTTACCAATTGAATCTGATCTTTTTTTTTTTTAACAACACCGCAAGGTGCTATTATGAATTCACTTCACAATAGATGTTTCATTATTATTAATCCATGCTATATGTATATATAAGGAGCCATTCAGGACTGTGAGGTGAGCCACCCTAACTACTGTTTGTTCAGCAGACATGGTGGCGGTATTGCTCTGTTCATTCACAACTCTGCTCCAGTCGGGAAGGTCACCTACTGTAAGGAGTATGAACTACTTTCTGCTGAAGTGAAGGGCAAGTCTGGGCTGGTGCTAGTTGCTGTTGTCTACAGGCCCCCCGACACTGACTGTGACCTTTCTAGCCTGGAAGTTGCCCTCGGATCATGCCACCTGTCTAAATACCGCAACATCATGATTGTTTGTGACTTCAATGTTGACATGAATGACCCTCAATCGCCGCTCACAGGAAACTTCCTGTCCGTGATCAATGGTTTGGGTCTTCATCAACTCATGGATGAACCAATACGTGTCACCAACCATTCAAGCTCTACCATAGACCTAGTCCTATCCTCGCACCCAAGTCTAGTGACCTCACTTGGTGTAGATGGTCCTCTTGGCTCCTCGGACCACCTTTCCATTCACGTGTCCCTGTCCTTAGGCAGAGGTACCACAAGCTCAGGAGGAAGGTCTGGCTCTATAAACTAGCTGATGTCGATGCTCTCAACGAGTGCTTTGGAAGACTCCCTTCCTCCCTCCACCATCCTTTCCAGTGGTGATGTGAACTCTTCATGGCAACTATTCAAGGATGCCTTCTTCAACACCATTAAGCGCTTCATCCCGCAGAAAGAAGTCACCTGTATGAGCTCCTTGCCTCCCTGGCATACCAAGGATGTTGGGCGCTGTCTCCAAAAGCGGGATTCTGCCAGGCGTCAGGCCAGGAAGCAGAACACAAACTTGGCATGGAGGGTGTACCGTCAGCTGTGTAACGCTGCAGTTCAGACAGTTAGGCGCAGCAAAGAAAAGTTCTTCTCCACCATGGCGAGCAAAGTAACCACACCTAGGGACTTCTGGAAAGCCTACCACTCCATCACAAATGTACACGCTCTCCAACCAAACAATATGTTTCTTGGTGTTTCCTCCTCTTCCTCCTCCGCGGGGAAGGCTGAACTATTCAACAATTTCTTCGCCTCCTGCTTCAACCCTCCCAGCAGCTGTCCTCCAGTTGAGATTTCATCATCCCTCCAGGCTGAAGTCAGACACCTCCTCTGGTCCAGACGGCATCTCAGCGAGGATGCTAAAACTCTGCTGCTCCTCCATCTCGGACCACCTCGCTGCTCTGTTCAACTCGTCTCTCTCCTCTGGCATAGTTCCAGTTGACTGGAAAATCTCCAAATTACACCGATTTACAAGAAGGGAGATGTTTCCTTAGTCACTAACTATCGTCCAATCTCCTTGCTCTCCCTGGTAGGGAAGCTGCTCGAGCGACTAGTTCACTCAGAGCTCCTCGACTACGTGCTTGAACACAACGTCATCTCTGATCAGCAATTTGGTTTTAGACCAGGGAGCTCCACCCAAGAGGCAATCCTCTCCGCTGCGCACTCCTGCATCACCATGGAGGAAGGGGACAGCAACGTCGTAGTCTTTTTAGATCTAGCCAAGGCGTTCAACACCATCCAGCACGACAGAGTACTCTCTACCCTCACGTCTGCTGGTGTGTCCGGCCCTCTGCAACCATGGTTCACCAGCTACCTCTCCAGGCGTCAGCAATTTGTCGTAGTGCAAGGATCCTCCTCAACACCTACTGCAGTCACCTCAGGAGTCACTCAGGGCTCCATCCTTGGCCCCCTTCTATTCCTGCTGGCCTTTGATGGAATTTTCCATCTCTCCCTTTCAGACAAGTCTTCGCTTGTTGGGTATGCAGACGACTGCACCTACACCAAGGCCGCCCACTCTGATGTGGACTTGGCTGACATCAACTCTGACCTCCTCCAGATTACCTCATGGCTCAAGAGTCAACAACTACGCCGCCTAAACCATTCCAAGGTGAAGTGCATGGTTATCTCGAGGAGAACATCACCACCTAGTCCAGACATCAATCTAGAGGGCAACCCAATAGAGCAAGTCAGCGAGTTTACTGGCGTTCGCATATAACCATGTGTGCGCCAGGGCAAAGAAGATAACTGGCTTCCTGTACAGGTCATTCAGGCTTGCTGGCCCTTCCTCCCTGAACCACCTCTACAAGGCACTAGTTCTTCCCGTCCTGGACTACTCCTTGCCTATCTGGGACCCTGCTCAGAAGTGCCACATCCAGGCCCTTGAGAGATGCCAAAATTTAGCAGCTCGTGTGGTCACCAACGAATGGTCTACAAGTCCATCTCAGCTGAAGGCAAGTCTTGGATGGCCACTCCTGGCCCGCAGGAGACTAGTGCAGAAGATCAGCCTCTGCAGGCACATTCTCCAAGGCGACTCTCTTGTGCCTGACTCATTGTTCACTCCACATCCCATGCCAGGTATGCAGCACAAAAACTCTACGCCACTTTTCCGCCCCTGCATCCGAACAAACCATGTAAGGAACTTCTTCCCAATAGACGTGGTGGGAAAGTGGAATGCCATCCCTGATGATGTTGCCTCAGCCTCTTCAACTCTCTCCTTCAAACTTAAACTAAAACACCTTTACTTGTTTGTTCTGTCATAACTCATTTATCAATTTATTCATTTATTTCATTTTATTACTACCTCATTTTTGTGTGCTTGTGTGCGAGTTTCCCCTCCCCTTTATGTTGGGAAGGCCTTAAGAATAGCTGAGCTAGTTGGCCTCTCTTGTCTGTTTATCAGCTAAGGAAAAAAAAAAGCCTATTGTCTGGTGTAACCAGACCCTTTACCGAACCATTATGCTTGGTATGTGGACATGGCCATACCAAATTTTTGATCTGCCGCATATCTATAATTTCGGCGGTCAACCGCAAATAGAAATTCCTGTACATACGTGTCAGCCACCCTTTCAACGCTAGGTTTAGCAATCATGGCTAATTTGGGTAAAAATAAAGGAGGTGGGACACTCACCACTTCCACATTCCTCCAGAACAAATAAATGGACGCTTTGAGTGTTACTTACTGTTCGCAACCTTGCCTCATCGCGGACAGTTTTATTAGCGATCCCGTACCCATTATCTATCAAATTCATTCGCACCCACTATACAAAAAAATATTGAAATCTCGAATATTTTTGAGAAACTTATGCTAAATAAGAACTGGGATAACATAAAATTAGTTGCCCATTATTTAAATAAATGTGAGCGGGTCTGGGAAAAGGGACCTTACGGTGCAAAAATTGAAATTGAGATACAGGCTCCAGAAGTAAGTCATCGGAAAAATTCTTTCTTTCTCCTATTTTTGTTTTTTGCAGAATTAGTCTTAGTGACCCTTACTCTACGTATGCCAAATTTCGAATGTCAAAACGACTTAAAAGACCCCAAGCATGCCGTGAAAAGACAAGCTACTTTTTATTCTCTCTCATTCTCGAAGTACAATAAACGGGAAATGGGCGGAGTTTCAAACTAGCAGCTAAAAAAAACGGCATAGCTTTGAGACTACTGCATGCACTCTAGAGCAGCCAAGGATTCCAACAAGACAGGTCGTGAGACGCTCTGAAAGCTAAAAAGAACTCTACGCAAACTTCGTTAGTCGCCGAAAAATTGGCTGTACGATTTAATTGCGTATGCGGCTTACGCCGTTAAGTATACGGAAACGTTAATTATACCGGAAGTGGGAATTCAATTTATGTTTTCTCGATTTCTAGTTCAATTGCTTTGCTGAATAGGGCCCAGTTCAACTGCCAGTTTCTCTGCGTGTCGAAGGTTTTACCCTCCAGTATTTTAGCACTAAGTTGAGATAAATTGTATCTTTTTATTAGCATAAAAAACTCAATTTTTTTTATTTGCGCCATAAGGTCCCTTTTCCTAGACCCACTCACAAATGAATGAAGTATGACTTGCACAACTACTATAGGTGATTAATTTAGCTACTAATGAATGTTAATTAATAATTTGAAGTAATCAATGGTTCAGATAGAATATAGAATTATGATTGATGGTTTGATAGTGTCTGTGGTAAAAGTGTCAACAGTTGGTTCCATCTCGATAAACACATGATCACACCTCATCCACAAGGAAATGTAATAACGAACAGCCACAACAACAATAGCATTATTAGTAATTTCTATCTGGGTTAGTTGCCAATACAACTAATATGGTGTTGCTATTAAGTTCAATGACTTTAAAAGCTACAAATTTTATGATTAATGGCTAAGAATCTAAACTTAACTGAGAAGCTCTAACATAAAGTTGCAAAGACACAATGGCTTCAGATCACTTACAGTATTTAGGCTTGGACTTCATAGCCTGGGTTATAGATCCTTCTCTAGTCTCAAAACCTTGACTCATTGAAGGATTGAATAGGTGATCACGTGTGGGTACTAAGTTGAACACAATCACACCCAACAGAAAAAAAGGTATAGAAAAATAAATAATAGTATTGTATCAATGCAAATTAGCTGTCCAGCTTTCTATAGGCAACCAAGTACCCACATTTCAGCAATTCTTTTATTACTATATAATATGTTGAGCTCTTGGTGGCCTTGTAGTAGTTTAGAAAGGAATGAAATGCAAAGAAGTATAAAGAATGTAGCCTGGTTAGAAGGTGTTGATAGTGGTATAACTGACATCAATGGAAGTGTTAATTGTGATCTATTGTATATTGATGAGAGTGGGGGAAGAGAAGATTTACAAAAATGGAAAGATGAAATGTGATGAAATAAATCATTTGGGTGTAGAAAGTGTTTTTCACCCTATTCATAAAGGTGCCTATGGACTCGCATGACAATAGCACAGAGAAAGCAGTAGCCCACAATGGGAGGTTTTATCTATAGCCTTGAACTAGCCACAATCAAGGACAAAACATAGCTAAATGCCAAGTCAGGCCTACTTACACCAGTATGATGGAGGGGTTGTTTCTTTGTCCTTGAATGTCCACTTCTTGTGTAATAACCAAGCGGCGATGGTAATGATGAGTATGACTATAATTATGATCACTGCCATCGCTATCACCAGACACCCTTCAATCCAATACAATTTAATCCAGTCAGTAATGGGGTCTGTGTCCATCCTCTCATCAGTACTGAAATTCCCACTGCCATTCAGTTCTTCATCAAATAATATTAATACTGCAAGTATAGCTACCATTGTTTGTGAACTGAAGTTTCCAGGAAACTTACATTTCATCATAAGTGGTGGCACCTGTTTCGGCAGTTTTATTGGCTGATTCTGTACAAAAGATAAATAACATAATAGATCTCAATCTCATGAGATGATGGACAAAATCGTATAATGGAGCATTGGTAGTTTTATGTTGTTGTTTTTATAATAGTGGTGATTTTTTAATATTATACTTCTTTCATTTTATTGGTAGTAGACACTATGATATACCTTTGCTCAAGCTATTAGCAGAAAAATCTATAATACAGGAGTATATGGGAGATTGATACAAAAGTGACAAAAAAAAATGATGGCATTACCATCTATATATGTGACCGGATTTGTGAAAACCAGGCTAAACGCGGCATCTAAAGTTTTCTAATTTATTCTACCAGTAGGCTGCGGGGCCTTGGGATGCCTTCCTCCTAATTTGGAAGCTGTAGCACAAACCGTCTTAGCCCTACGCACTACAACACTTCAGTATTTTTGCTAAACTTATTATTGCTGATTTCGAAAAAAAACGCCAGGTAAAGGCGTTGTTAAGGTCAGGGGGCGTGCCCTGTGTCCGTATATATTACTGCGTGTCTCCGGGACACTATGGAATAAACCGGTTACAGGCGGATTGAAAGAAGTCTAAAAGGCTTAATGCAGGGCTCCTTAAGAAACTATGATGACGAGAATTGCGTGAGTACGTGAATTATGTAGAATAGTAAGTGAATTAGTTAGCTACAGTTTTTTCCCCGCTGTTAGTGAAAAGCCCGCCAATAATTTCTTAGCAACTCTCCGTACACGAGTCCAACCAGCTAGTGTTTCTAGCCTCCTAGTGTGAGTTCTAGAGCAGGCCAGAGCTCAACTGCGTTATAAGCTAGAGCTAACTGGTGTCTATCCATTTCTGCCATAAAAATTTTTTTTTCGAAAAAATCGACCCATAAGGCTTGACCAAGGGATACTGAAAAAAATTGTTTGCCGCGTTTAGGCCGATTTTCCCAAACCGGTCACATATTAGAGTAACCTAATACAGCTGCAACCCAACAGCCTGCATGCAGGCAATAGTAGTCCCTCTTTACCCTGCCCCAATGAGATAACTTGACCTTTACTGGCTAGTTCACTAATTATAGCAAAGTTTAAAAAACATAAAAGCACTTACCTAGACTTTGCACTTGTCCCAAGAGTAGAAGAAAACTTCCCAGGAGAAGAGCGACTCTAAACATCTTGACAATGCTCACAGAGAGTAATGTAGAAAAAGGAAACAGTAAGTACAGAAATTCAAGCACGAGGAGTATCCCCACGGGACAACCGGCTCAAAACTATTCTGAAGCGAAGTGAAATGTTACGAGGGCGTGCTAGTCTTTTATTGGTACTGTGCTGCCTAAAATAGGGCATGTGACAGTGAGCACGTGTTTCCGCGCGCGCTTAGGACTACGAGAGGTAGTGTGGCGGCGGACGGAAGAGCAATTATTCAATTCAATGTTGTCAGTTTTAAGTCTGTGAATATATTATATATATATATATATAGCTATATATATATATATATGCACATGTACAATTGTATCATAACAACACTGAACTTCCATCAGGATCATCAAGCTTTTCTTCTTTACCCAAGAAGCCAACTGAGTAGCTTGCATATTGACATTTGTGAATACCAACCCAGTTCTAATTGTTGGTAATTAATATTGTGATATGCAGCATAATATTTTTTATTATTTAGCAAATTAAATTGAATTCCTGAGCCAATCAACAAGGTGTAAAATTTGAAATCTGCATGCCTTGTGTGCCCTCCTCCTTCTCTTACCTTCCTCAACAAGCAACTATTGTTTTTCTAAAAATAAGTGTATTAAAGACTTAAAAATGAGTTTAGTCCCTTTTGTTAAACTGCTGCAAAATTTTAGAGTCTAACTTATGCATAGTTACTTAATTTTTTAAATGCCACTAGCTGTCCAAAATATGGAATGCTCCAATACAGAACTTATCGAAGTTTGTAAACAAAATACATGTCTCTAATTGATATAAAAATGAGTGAAGATTACAAACAAAGGGAATATTTGGACACACTTACATACATACACTAATACATAATCTTAATAGTAATAATAGTTTTAGTATTGTTTCAGTTAAAAGTTCACAACTCATTATCTTGTGGTATGTCTTGAACCATTGAAGGCTTATAGTTGACATCAGTTCCAACCATCACATAGTGCTAAATAGAAAAGAACAAATGATATTCATAGTTTATTAACACATTTATAATACACTCACTGGTAGCTAGCTAACATTGTAAGGTTAATCGGCTGAGCTTAATTAAGAATAAACTTTATGGGGCTTAAACTCTTCTTATGACCCAACTAAATCATATGTTTGTGCCCAAAGTACTAACTTAATACGGCAAATCAAACTAGTATATTCTTCAGTATAAAAATGAATTAGTATGAGTAATAGAACGGGTAACCATGCTATTCGGGATTAATAGCAGCATGAGTAACGATTGAAACAGCACGATGTGAAGTCGAGTGTTATTTCAATTGCTTTACAAGAGCTATTGATCCCTAATAGCACAGGTTATCCATGCTATCACTCGCTAAAAGTAGGCCAGCTTTTTAAAGTCTCTTGCACATTGTCCCCTACTAGAAACTACTCGAACTGTACGTTTCCAAGGCTAACTCTCTACACGTGCACACTTACCCGTACTATTTCACTCAGCTACGAGGTATTTCAATGCTTAGTTGCCACCATAGAACGATATTGCCAGATAGTTAATTTGCTAATAGCAAATTTTCTCATTCTAACAGCCAATATTCTTAATTAAAACTTAACCTGACGTTTCAAATTCTTTCCGCAGTCTTCTTCAGGGGTCAAATGAGGTCAAACTCTCCATGGTGATAATATAATAACATAATGTAAACAGCAATCACCATGGAGAGTTTGACCTCATTTGACCCCTGAAGAAGACTGCGGAAAGAATTTGAAACGTCAGGTTAAGTTTTAATTAAGAATATTGGCTGTTAGAACGAGAAAATTTGCTATTATTATAATTATTTCCGCCGAGAATGACTGAATCAGTTAATTTGCTGTGTGATATATTTCATTATAACGTTGCTCTAAACATTGAATATTTTAACTTCTACTTACATCTCCTAAAGTGATCACAGAGTCCACAAAGGATGCGCCAGAGAAAGATGGAATCTCGATACCCTTGTTCAGAAATCCTGTGTAGAAACATCACAGAGATAAACACAACGGTGGCACTACCTACCCGAACATTTTCAGGCTCAGTTCTATGCATTAAAGCCAAAAATATGAAATATAATACATATGTGGAATATGACCAACACTCAGCAAGCATGCAGAGAGTTATAGAAGTCTTCCTGTCTGTCTGTCACACTCTGATTATGGAGATTATATTGACAATTTAATCGTTCATTTAGGTATATGAACTTATACTCATTAAGACCTTTTATTGTACTACTTTTGAAATTTCTGGACAATATTTGAGAAAGCGGGAAGCTATCAGCTCAGCGTTAAGTATTAGCTTTTGTAAGCAATGCCCCGCCCCCTTCTGTCACATCATATTCATGTGAGCAAATACTTTCTTGCAGTACGCAGTATTTTTGCTGATTCTGAGAACTTAAGGAGTGCTTAAATTGGAGTTTTGCATTGGAACTATCAGTGAGTGTCTTTTGCATGTTTAGCTTCTCTCTTGAAGCTAGCGTTTACATCTGCCATCTTCACTACCCAGCTACATACGGAAACCAAATTGGTTTGAGAAATAATTTTGTAAAAGCTAGCCAGTGTATAATCTCTGAGGTTTCGCATCTCTGGTTGGTTCATTATTCTAGTAATTAACAACTCACTAACATGCCTTACATCCATCACTGAATCTCATAATCTGCTAAACCTTTACCATTGAATGCAGGAATGGCCACCTGTCCACTAATTAAGTCGGCAAATGATTGCAACAGAGAAACCTGTATACGCACACACACACACACACATGCACACACGCAATCATAAACAACTCAGTTTGTGGGGATATGTATAACACATATTGACAAAGAAAAAAAAAAGACACTCAAAGTTTCCAATGAGGCTAGATGCCAGACTAATGTCTGCTCTATAATGAATACATCAACAAATTATCTCTGACAGTGTGTTTTCACATGTTTGTTCTTACTTGAGAAATGTGGCATTTCCTGATAACATTTCTGTACTGCCGTCTGCTCGTACAGATACTTTCACGTCAGCATAGACAATCTAGCAATAAAGTACAGACAGAAAGACTGCATATGTGATCAGCCAAGGGAAAATCCCGGCTGAAATAGCGGCCACCATTTTAACCATTTTAATATAATAAAATATTCAGATCTATATGCAGGCAGGGGGATAGGAAGAGGAGAGAGAGAGAGAGAAAGGGAGGTGTGTGTGTGTGGGGGGGGGGGGGGGGGGTGGAGTGAATTATAAAGTTTTTGTTCCTCATTAAGCTCACAATAATAAACAATAACAAAGAAGTGGGTCATTACCTGTGCTGCTAATTTATGACTGATTTAATACTTCTGTTGTTTATGAAACAACTAACCTGAGATTCATTCAAATACAGCTTGACAGAACAAACAGAATGTCTCACAGAATGAAGAGGTAATGTTCTGATACTGTCAAGTCAATGGAGCATACAAATGCAAACTGGCTCCAACAAAAGAACTAAGAAAGAATTTATTCAGCATGCTAACCCATGATGATGACTATGATGATGATGATGCTGATAACTATGATGATGATGACTATGATGATGATGACGATAACTATGATGATGATGACTATGATGATGATGACTATGATGATGACGACTATGATGATGATGAGGATGATTATGATGTTGAGAGGCCTAGGTTGTTGTTTTTTATTGTTCAATAATAGGGTGAGGCTTGAATGAAATTACAGACTTACCACGAGTAGAGTGAACACTGGTTTAGTGACATTGGAAGATGTGTTGACAGAGGCATTGACATTGAGCGGCACTGTCAGGTTGACAGACTGGGTAGTGATCACCATACTGGGGTCTTGGCTCCTGATAGATCCAACACCATCGACATGTTAGGATACAGCTTATAGAGCTTACACAAACACAAACCACAAACACAAACATATACAAACACAAACAACAAGCACACACAAACACAAACAACAATCATACACACACACAAACAACAATCATACACACACAAACAACAAGCACACACAAACACAAACAACAATCATACAAACACACAAACATGCTATTGTTGACTATAAGGTTATGTGTGTGTATGAGAGAGAGAGAGCATTCAGCTGCAAGCAAGACATTGATAGACACAGATATTCCACAACTCACCAAAAACTTTTGTTACTGTGATTTAGTCCGACACTTGTGGCAGAGAAGCATCATTCAATCTGTGGCTTTCTTTGAAAATGTGTGTGTATGTGTGTGTGTGTGTTTGCACCTCAGTACAATACTAATTTATTATCAGTTATGGAACATAGGAATCATTTTTATCTCTAACTATGTGTAATATTATTGTGTGTATGTGTTTGCTTTGCTGTACTGTAGACTGGTGGGTCAGTGAGCCACGCCCCTGATCGTGATGTGGGAGTATATGTTGATCTGATCGTGTATGTCCCAGTGGTGAGTCAGGAATTGCCAGACTGGGAAATGGAGGTAGCAGGACAGGATGTGGAGGGAGGATCAGAAGGAGGCATGACTGGAGAGAACAGTGAGGGGAGCACCATAGTGTCACAGGGATCTCAAGACTTTAATGTTTTTTCTCTACACTCAAGAAAGACTATATATAAGAAAAGATGACTTCTTTGTTGGTTGTTTTTTTTTTGTTTTGTTTTTTTACATTATTACATTCTGGCATCTTGGAATTGTTGGCAATGTATGTCACTCACTTTCGATCATGTACAAAATGATAAGTGAACATAATAATCTCAATTTTTGGAACTTTATTGTAGTATTGAAGTTTAATTTTATCAAGACGTTTCGATCCCGTAGGATCTTCATCAGTTGAACAATGAAAATAAATGAAAATTGAACAAGTGATGCACTTAGCTGGAAGATAGCTATGTAAGAGAGGATGGTGATAAAAATCTTGATAAAATTAAACTTCCAATACTACGATTAAAAATGAATTTGCACAGTATCATGTACAAAATTGTTGGCAATTTATTGAATATCATGTGGTTATAGCCTAAAATTTTGGTAGAATTGGAAAGTCACTTATATCATATTGTAATGCCTAGCAGTTCTCTTTCAGTGCCATAAGAACTCACTTTGCTTTGGTCGTGGCACAACATATTGACCTGTTTATGGACAGTACAATAGGCTATTATTTATTGTCTGTAAGCAGGTCCTGCACAAATTAATGTAAACATGTCTACCCCAACTGCTGTAGCCTGTGCTGAACTAGCTAAAGTACTGCTGGATCATGAAGACCTTTTGTCTGTGACTAAATCTAAAGCTGTGGATCTGTCTGAGAAGATGTTCCAGAGTTTTCTGATCTCAGACTCTATGATGGACCAGTTCTCTAGTCTGGAACACAACAGGGTGGAGCCCCAACTCCAGCTCAGGTTCCTACTGAGGCTAATCACGAATTGAGCAAGGCTTGAGAGGTGTCAGGGACTCTGGCTGGGTATATGGATAGTGAACTGTTTTTTTTTTAAATATATATATATAATAATTATGGCACTTCATAAAGCATATAATCGATACTGATTCCCTAATGGTAGTGCTTGATGACCATTCCTCATACCATACCTTAAATCTGAGGAAGATGTGGTATTGGCTCCCTCTACATACTACTACTGTTTTGGTCCTTAAGACTTATTTAACTGAAACTTGTCAGTTAGCCATATTATTTCTAAGTTCCAACTTTCGGTTCTCTTTTCAGAACCATAGTTATTTTGGTTTTCGTTATACTGGTGTGTTGTGTTCCCTTTTAATCCTAATTCTATCCTTGGATATTACGGAGGAAGACAAATTAGGTAGCTCTCTGACTATCCACTTGTCAGATTCTGAGTCGACCAAGGATAGTACTCCTGCTAAGATGTCTCTTCTTGTGACAGCAACAGTGTAGCCTTAACTTTACGATCCGGGAAAGGGACAATGCTAACTTTGTATTACATTCTAAAACTGCAAATATTGGCAAATGGCTTAGAGATTTCAGACATTGTTAGTTTTCGTCTATGACATTTCAAAAGAAGTAAAAATTGTTACACTAAGGGTAGTTAACTGTTGGGTGGAGTATTGCAAGTAATAGTAGTAGTAGTAGCAGTAGTAGTAGTAGTAGTAGTAGTAGTAATAGTAGTAGTAATAGTGGTAACAGTAAAATTATTACTGTTGTATTCTGACTACCACACTGTTACTGTGTAACCCAACAATGCTTTTAAGATTTAAAACATTCATTAAAGTCGTACAAAATGAATACATTTATAGTAGAGATTTGATAGTAGTTACCACAAAACCAATCTAGGAGAGTCAAAAACAACTTCTTCAGATTTTAGGAAGGGCAATGAGAGTAAAATAGAGTGTGTTATGTATAAGAGACCTATGCAGTTCTTAGAAGTATATGACCTGTGCTGATTTATTGTTGCACAGCATAATGTTTGTGCTAAAGTAGGAGGGACGAAGGTTTTTCTCAAGGGATGTGGGATAAATGCCCCCTTTTCACCCCCACCCTACCTCCCCTTTGAAATAAATGCTATTGTGTGGGTGTTTGGCATGCATGCAATGTGGTGGAGTTATCCCTATGACTATTGGCGTTGCGTTGGTAGGTACAATTAAAGTTCTTGGATTGGAATAGCCATGAAATATAGCAAATTTTCTCAGTTCTAACAGCCAATGGGCTCCCATAGTCTGTATGGAACCCTGCTAAATAAATTAGGCTTTATTAGCTGATCTCATGATATCAAATCTATAAATATGTGTTATTCATGAATCCTTAGAGCACACAACCATATTACCTAAAACGGCGAAGTTTTGAATTTAAATCTGGTAAAGGTTTTTCAATGCCGTAGTAACAGGTCTCAGCAACTTTTTGTTTCTTGAAAAGCAAGCGTTTTGGACTGGTCAAGCCTAAAAAGACGTGTTAAAAAAAGTTCCCCGCGCTCGCATTTTAGGGGCATACGTACCATCCTTACACACATTATATACATTTAGTCACTAACTCCAAAAAATTTCAATTACGCGGTAGGTTCTTGATTTTTCACAGACAGTTAAACTCGCCGAAATCATTGGCGGGGTCCTTCCTGTTGGCATTTATTATCCTCCCCTGTGGCATTTAGAACCCTAGCTTGTGACATTAAGTACTCTAGCTCACTCCACCTTCTTTATTGTTTGGAATAACTACTTGACATTTCTGACACATTTGTATAATATTCAAAATTTTAGGGATACAACAAAGAAATATTTTTATTTTTTTATACTGATATTAAAATAAAGTGATGAGTAGCTAAAACTGATTAAATAAGTTACAACAGCTAATGATGATATGCCTATTTATTTGAGATAATATTCATAATAACTGAGCATGATTGGAAGTTAAAAGTAAAAGGAGAAGTGAAAGTTGTGCTGGAAGATTGCAAAGTATTCATGCTATTACAGGGCCGTAGTCGGCTAAACTGAACAGGTAAGGCCAGGAAGTGGGTGTGACTTACTAGTTAACAGGAAGTGGGTGTGGTCTATCCCAACGAGATATGTGGTTATAATTATAATATCATGAATCAGAAAAAAAAATGAATGAATGAATTATATTACGTGAATGTTCCAGTTATTATAGCCTCTAACAAGCTAAAAATGCAACATTAAAGTAAAAGTCTTCAATTAACATTATTGTTTGAACTTACAAAAGCAGAGTCATCTCCTGGAGTAAGATTAATTAGCTTTTGCTTCAAGGCAGTAAGGCAAAGATGACAATGAACACAATCTTCTGCCTCATTGTAGTGAATCCACCTCCAAGAACCAAACCAGGTAGCTTGGAACGCTCGCTTTACCACAGTTTTTTTTTCCATACTTGGTTTCTCTGGAAGTCCACTCAGAAGGCTACGACTTGAATCATGCACTACAAGAGCTAATTTTTTAGCAACCGGGAGATCGTGAACCACGCGCAACCAGTTACAATAAACGACCTCTACTAATTTAATAATATAGTATTTTTATGTAACGATCTTTACCTTTGACGAAAAAAAGGTGCGACCAAAGTCGTACTGGTCGTACTATCGACTACGGCCCTGTATTAGCACCACACGAGTAACCAGAAGTTGCTGCAGTAACTAGAGCTGAAGAATCTGATACATCTATGTTAATTGAAGAATTATAGGTGGAGCCGCAGGCAGATGTTGTTTGACTTGGAACACGGTTAAGTATGTCTGAAACAGCTTCTTTCTGTTTCTTCGATGTGTGCTTGTATGCCCTAACTCCATCTAAGCTGCGGTGCCCAGTTACCTCCATGACTTGCTGCTCGTCCACACCAGCACTATATAACCAAGTGGCTGCTGTAGCACACAAGGAATGGTTCGTGCGAAAACCGGTAATGTTAGCTTCCCTGCAGAGACGAGCGACGGTTCCATCAAGCTTGCAATGTCCAATCGCGACGGAAGAGAACCAGCATGTAGGAGTGGGCTGTGCCAGAGGTTTCAAGTAAAACGCATTGTTCGGCCTGTCAGTGGGACATAAACTATTGTATAACTGGAAAAGCTGAACAAAACACCGATCTGAATTGCTTGGATTGTTGTAGTGCTGCACAATTTTAGGCTGAACTTTCCTGTCTTTTAAACCGCCAGTCCTATTCTTGGAGGTATCCTCAATGTATTCCAAATAAGGTCGGTCCCCTTCATTATAGTGTAGGGTAATTTGACAAGGACTGAATCTTAATTGCCTATGCTCTTTTCCACTCCTCAAAGCAAAGTAGAGGCCATTCATTACAAATATGGTATCTAATAGAGCTTGGGGGTTTGACTTTCCTAAAAGTCCTCTCTGCCATAAAATTTCCTCTTCTTCTATAGATAAAGGCTGGCTTTTTTAGTTTTAGATCCCAGGCCTGAATTTCGTAGCCTCTTCATTTCGGCATCCAAGCACATTCGAAATTCTGAGAACTGACTGTCCTTAAAAAAGTCAATGGACGGTCTTTCAATCCTGATGTATCGTTGTATGCCAGCCACAAGATGAAGAAGTGAATTTGGAGGAAATTCCTCTCCGTTTTGTTTTCTTACTTCGAAGACGAAAAGGCACAATTTGGTGGACAATTCTTGGGTAGATATTTCTTTCAGGGGTGTAACTTCTTCTCCGTACTCGGTAGAAATGTGTGCACACCATTGTTGCCATACATTGACACAGTATTTTGTGTCAGCCATGGTCTTAGAAGGTATAGCACTAAGGTTGGCCTTCATAACCTCATCCTCGTTTTTCCTGGGAGCAAATGTTCTCTTTTGTCGCTGTTGTCTGCAATATGCTGTCATGTCTGCTTAGGAGCGACTGGGTACCCTATATTCCAATGATATTGAATTATAGTTTATGCCGGTGTGGGGTAGCTCTTAGCTTGTTGGCTAGGAACTGCCCTCACACGAGCGGACCAGGCTACTCTTACACTGGCCGCTCTCTTTGATATCGATTTCGCTGCCACCTGGTTCCAGTGACTCGCTCGTTGCCCGGAACAAGGCAAGTTATTTAAACATTTAAATAAAATGCACGGCACAGAGAAGAGATGAACTTCCACGAACAAAGTATAAGTACCACTAGAACTGAAATACTAACATGCCACAACTCAGTTTTATACCTTGCGTGAACATGACCTAATATAGTAACGTTCAGCACACACACAAAATAAGGTACACCATTAGAAATAATCTGAAGTGACAGTGAGCACAACTCAGGAATGCAAACAGATTAAAATAATACAATTACATACACATTCCAATACATACACATTCCAATACATACACACACAGTCCGTCTCTCTACTTTTTCTTCTTCTTGTTCTGCGATCTTCCTTCTCCTGGCTCCCACAGCTGGGTTTGTATTTTTATTGTTAATATAGAAATACTGGATTAAATTTTTTTTAATTTATTTATCAAAAGTAATTGAAGCCAAGATTTGGCAGATAACTTAAATATTTCTTTATCCTGGACGTGTGCTTCCCCGTTTCGCTAATTTACTAACTGGGAGTTCATTCAAGGCTTATTGTGGCAGTGATGGAGTTGTAAATTGGAAATACACAGAAATTAGTTTATCACTACATGGAGTAGAGAAGACAAGGCCGACAAGACAGGCTGTGAGACGCTCTGAAAGCTAAAAAGAACTCCAAAGCAAACTTCGTTAATCGCCGTTAAAAAGCGGCTGTACGATTTAATTGCGTATGCGGATACGCCATTAAAACATTAATTATACCGGAAGTGGAAATTCAATAATTATGTTTTCTCGATTTCTAGTTCAATTGCTTTGCTGAATACAGCCCAGTTCAACTGCCAGTTTCTCTGCACGTCGAAGGTTTTACCCTCCACTGTTTTAGCACTAAGTTGAGATAAATTGTAACATTTTATTAGCATAAAAAACTCAATTTTTTTTTGTTTGCGAAGTGCCTCCTTTTCCCATAGACTGTCACATATATAAACGAGTGGTGTGCTTGAGCACAAATGGCGTGCGAGCCTGCTAGTTAGGTAACATTATAATGATAATAATTGTTACTATGTTTTAGCTAAGTTCGTGCAAAAACTATAATACATAGTTGCCAACTTTCTAAAATGAAAAATCGGGATAGGCCACACCCACTAATTAACCATCATGAATATCATTAAGATAGTATGTCATGGATTCTACCGAAATAGCCTGGCTATTTATAGCTACTTGTGTTCCACCATACTCTCTGAATCCTGAATATCACTGAATAATCACTAACCTCCTTGAGAAGACTTCAGCCATTCTTGATTCACTCACCTGTACCAAATGATGAACTTTTGCTGTTGTGCTATTATTTCATACAATAATATTTTATTCTTTATTTCAGTGTTTTCAACCAAGTTTATATGAAAAATGTTATATAGTAACCACCCTTGTAGATATGCTGTACAGATAGCTATACCACTACACAAACCACTGATATCAAGCAGACTAACTTGCAGACTATTGTGTGCAGCTGTAGGCTAATAGTTATTAACCCTTTGTTGTACGCGGAATCGAGTATTTGGCGTTACGCGGACCTAATAACGGCGGGTACTCGATTTCGAGTATTTGACCGATAATCGGTTAACTCTATCCAGACTTGCTGACTGTGCGTGACTGTGCAGCTCTCTGTTGTGGTGGTGGTCAGGTTATGTGGGCTTATGTAAGAATTCCGGGAAATCCAATTGCAAGTAAGTAAACCGGGAGGGATCCGGGGCTAAAAAAACCGGGATAATCCCGGAAAAACCGGGATAGTTGGCAACTATGATAATAGCAGTTATGACCTTTTATTTCAGCAAACAAATACAAAATTACTCTCTTACCTGATTAATGGTAACTTTTGTAGTATCACACATCAACCATTCTGATAATCTCAATCACCAGTAACTCTTGAACAAGCTCTCAGCTACGATAAAAAAATAAACCAGTGTTACTATTTTGATAGCCTCAATTACTACCAGTAACTCTTGAACAAGCTCTCAGCTAAGATAAAAAAATAAACCAGTGTTATTTGTAACTTTAGAAAACGAATATGGTGTCAGGTCTTCGCCTGAACAACAGAACATTACTAACTGTATGCATATCACATCGTATGCTTACCTCAGTTCTCGAACTTACCTTCATCTCATTATTCGTTCTATGTCATTGTCACTTACGTTTTATTCTTTTCATTAATACTTGCGCTTCGCAGGTTTGATTTCAGTTACTCGCACAAATAAAAGAGTGAAGTTTTGAGTGAGTGTGAGCGGAAAGCGAGTAGCTCCGGTCCTTCGACTAGCCTAGCTAAACTAGAATTACTACTTAGTCTGTGGATTTACAACCCACGGTAATGGTCCTTCGAGCCGGATACGCTTGTCTGTGAAGGTGAGAAGGAACCAGCGGCTCAGACACTTAGCTTTCGAATTGTAGACTATAGACTGGCGAGCGTTCGTTCTTGTCAGAATTGACCTCAGTTAGCTAACTGAACAGCGGCAGCCGAGTTCGTGAAGTCAGACCAGGGCTTCCGCCGACTGCTTGCGTAGTTCTATTTGGAGAGCACTACACGTGGCTGGCCATCGGACGCCATCTTCATCCTCTTCAGTCAGGAGCCACTCCCCTAAAGGTTGCCCACAGACCCTGTGGCCCCTTACCTACCGGTTGAAGGTGTTCAGTGCTGTATCGACCCCTTTCCAGACCACTTCCCTCCAATAAAGGTTGCCTGCAGACCTTGTGACCCTTTACCAACTGCGAAGGTTGCTCGGGACTCAGTCGACCCTTTACCTGTTTTGGACTTCCCTGCCTGGACTCACAGACCCTTAACCAGATACCTTCAGTCGTGTCGTCGAACTATAGTCATGGCAGATCCTGCACAGTTCAAGAATAAAAGGTCGACAATCAGAGGACGTCTGACCAGGATTCTGAAAGTAGTTGACAAGCTACTGGAAGAGGAACTTCAGGACTTGGACTCCCACGATTTGAGAATCCAGCTCACTACCATAGAGGAACTGGCAAAGGAACATCGTCAAGCTTCAGCTGCATACTGCGAGGCCCTCACAACGGCAGGTACTTCTGATGCAGACCTGGAAAAGGAAATAGAGGCTAACGCGGACAAGGAGGCACTCTATGAGTCCTACATCAACACAATAAGTAGGACTCTCCGGCAGCAGGCTGTGCTCACCAGCTACGAGCGCATCATGACTTCGCTGGAAACCTGGTTGGCTACCACTACAGACTATCTGACAGAGGGTAGGACCATCTCAAAGGAACTAGACCAAGTAGTGTCCCAGATGCGTTCCCTTCGGAAAATCCCAGTGTTTCAGTCACTACTCGACAAAGCGGTCGGTGGACTAGAAGAAGTCAGGACACACCTATTGAAGTCCCCTTCCCCAGCTGTTCCTAGGATAGAGGCTGCAGCTGTACCGGTCACGACTGCCAAGTCCCATGCTACTATCCTTCAGTTGAAGCCTCCGACCTTCTCTGGAGAGATACGAGACTTTCATGGATTTGATCAGTGATTCATGGACATGATCAACAGTAGACCGGATATCACTTCAGATGCTGACAAAGTCAGTCTGCTCCGGGAAGCTATGCTGGACCCAGCTCTCAAGGCTCAAGTAGAACAGTACGGTCGTGGTCCAGATGGGTTCCGAGCTGCTAGAGAAGCCTTGCATATCAGATATGAACGAGCATCTGTTGTGTTTCCGGTTTACGTTAAGGAAATGATACAGAAAGAGACTTACTCCTACAATCAAGAGTCCATGCTCAGGATTCTGGATCGGACCAAGCATCTAGCAGCTGCAATGAAGGACATCAAGGGAGACACACTCTCTCAGGTCATGGTTCAACTGGCAGTCTTCAACTTCAATGATGAGCTCTCTAAGGAGTGGACCAAGTATATGGCCGGCAAGAAGACATTCCTGACCTAGATCAGTTAGTGAAATTCGTCGAACCTCTCAGCCACACCCTTCCATTCCAAGCACCTCAGTCTGCAGAGAGCAAGTCGTCTCAGGTCCAGAAGAAGGAATCCCAGAAGAAGACCAGCAACAGGGATAGCCGTACCAGTCAGCGTCTCACTGACTGTCCTCTGGGGAAAAATTTCCCCACGCGCGCGTTTAAAGGGCATACGTACCATCCACACACACATACATACATATAACACTAGTGGTGTGCTTGAGCACATATGGCGAGCGAGCCTTAAACTATGATTTTAACAACTAACACTCAAGCTATTAAAATAAAGTAGAGTTGTTAAGGGTGCCCTGCCACCGGAACCTGTGGTTATTTAATCATTAAGTACAATACCACAGAACCGCCCGTAACTGGATCCCAATTTACCATACGCGAACTATCTATCCTTGCGGGCGAGCTTTCAATTAGTACGCAATTAGTACGCGGATCAATAAACTTTCCCGCCAAGGGCTGACCAGCTACTGCGCGGGTTAGTAAATGAGTTTGGTAAGCCATCCAAGACTCCAATAATGGGTAGAAAAAGCAAAAGGAAGCAGCAATTGACTGCAGCCAGGAAAAGAATACATTTAGGTGGTATTTTTTTTTGTTTGTTTTTTTATTTATTAACAAAAAAACACACACACCATAGGTTTTTACCAGAATTCTACAGGTAATCTGGTTAGAAATGATACTAAATAATTTTGCAATAGTATAAATTTATAATATGAACTAAAGGCTGAAATGAGTGATGTCACAACAGCAAGCTCAACATCAATTACTCATACTGAGCGCCAGGGGGCTGGAGGTGAAGTTGTGTTATCTTCTCCTGGAGGTGTGTCCGGCCAGGGAACTGCATTCTCTCCTGTTGGAGGTGTGTCCGGCCAGGGAGCTGTGTTCTCTCCTGTTGTAGGTGTGTCCGGCCAGGGAGCTGCGTTCTCTTCTCCTGGAGGTGGGTCCGGCCAGGGAACTGCATTCTCTCCTGTTGGAGGTGTGTCCGGCCAGGGAGCTGTGTTCTCTCCTGTTGTAGGTGTGTCCGGCCAGGGAGCTGCGTTCTCTTCTCCTGGAGGTGGGTCTGGCCAGGGAGCTGCGTTCTCTCCTGTTGGAGGTGTGTCCGGCCACGGAGCTGCGTTCTCTCCTGTTGTAGGTGTGTCCGGCCAGGGAGCTGCGTTCTCTCCTGTTGGAGGTGTGTCCGGCCAGGGAGCTGTGTTCTCTCCGTTGTAGGGTGTCCGGCCAGGGAGCTGCATTCTCTTCTCCTGGAGGTGTGTTGGCCCGGGAGCTGCGTCTCTCTGTTGGAGTGTGTCCAAGCACGGAGCTGCGTTTTAGTCTGTTTGAGGTGTGTCGGCCAGGGAGCGTGTGTTCTCTCCTGTTGTAGGTGTGTCCGGCAGGGAGCTACATTCTTTGGAGGTGTGTCCGGGCCAGGGAGCTGTGTTCTCTCCTATTGGAGGTGTGTCCGGCCAGGGAGCTGTGTTCTCTCCTGTTGGAGGTGTGTCCTGTCAGGGAGCTACGTTCTCTTCTCCTGGAGGTGTGTCTGGCCAGGGAGCTGCGTTCTCTCCTGTTGGAGGTGTGTCCGGCCACAGAGCTGCGTTCTCTCCTGTTGGAGGTGTGTCCGGCCAGGGAGCTGTGTTCTCTCCTGTTGTAGGTGTGTCCGGCCAGGGAGCTACGTTCTCTTCTGGAGGTGTGTCCGATCAGGGAGCTGTGTTCTCTCCTATTGGAGGTGTGTCCGGCCAGGGAGCTGTGTTCTCTCCTATTGGAGGTGTGTCCGGCCAGGGAGCTGTGTTCTCTCCTGTTGGAGGTGTGTCCTGTCAGGGAGCTACGTGATTGCAAGGTAAAAATAAAAGCCTTACATTATAGTAATTACAATAAATATTAATATAGTGCAAAGCAGACAAATTTCGCTGCAAAAGGATGTCAGATGATTTGCTCACCCATTGCAAGGCTGCACTCAGTGGTCTGATAGCATCTGACTCTGTGCAGCAGTTTGACGATCCATTTAAGAATTTTACAGATGGTATCTGGAACTTTGTTGCCCACTACTGTGATGATGTTCATACTTCATCTTGGTGCCATCATCCTAAGGTAACAATAGTGATGTACATGTAAAATTTCTTGATCTCAAATTTCTTTTGGTTGTATAAATATATTTACGTATTTGTGTAATTAGTTCCATATACTTTGTATTTCACGTTTCACCATTTTACAATGGTCATCATCAGTATGTGGATGATAATAAATAGTCAAAACAATGTCCCGAGGAACTTGTTGTTATGACAGAGCTATAACAAAACAAGTTGTCATGACAAAAAGTCCTGGCTAGAAGCTACATTGTTGTTAGGCAAATATATACTGGAAGCAATAAACCAGTATCCCTATATTTGTGTAATATTCAGGAAAACTCTGTTGGATCTCCCTACAAGAGCAAGTATCGTTTCACCTGTAAGTCCCAGGTGACTGCATTCACCAGCCTCATTGAGGAAATGGCAGCGCATCCCCAGGACTATGTGTCAGACCATGGTCATCTTACCACTAACGCGGTGGAAGGGTTCCATGGTTTGGCACTGATGTACAGGGGAAAGCGCACTGACCTCTGGCACACACACTGTGTGTGCAAAACCAACATGGCAATTTGTCACAAGGTGAACAACAAGAACTTACACATTTGCATGGGTTTGTAGTGATTTTTTAAAAATCTCATAATATGTTTAAACATTATTGCATGATTTATGACACATAATGAGTTGCTTATTTTATACTGAAGTATTTGATTTGAATAATTAAACTGTTATATATAGTGTTCAAAACTAAACCAGTGTGTTCTGCAATTTCGTACTAATTAGAATCTGGGACCTATTTGGAAGATATTTTGCTTCCACAAGATGGGAGTGGACATACCTGTGGCAGAAGTGGTTGATGATGATGAACAGAGCAGCACATTGGAGGACATAGAAAACCAGCAGCCTCTGCTGGTTCTCTTTGATTGTGAGACCACAGGCTTCAGTATCTACAACGACCACATCATAGATATTGGAGCCAAGGTTATATCCAGTCCAGTCCAAGTGAGCCAGCCAATATTTTCAAGTCTTGTTCGAACTCCAAGGAACATTCCTGGACCTGGTAAAAAAAAAAGTATTACTATAATGTATAATAATTCACAGTTGTGGCACAATCAGCTATTGACAATATACTTTTCTATTGTTAACATTTGTTGTTGTTTTTATATATTGTGGATATTAGACCTAGCAAACAGTATGAAGCTTGCAGTTATTTATCAAAGTATGTTGTGTGGATATATGTAGTCACCAAGATAACGGGGATCACACAGACAATGTTGCGGACCGAGAGGCCATTATCTGTGGTTCTACCATCTATGGTTGAATGGCTCTGTTGGACAATTATTCCATTGCGTATTCATGCATCATAAAACGTCATCATATTAATTGAATTGTGGGTGTGGTTTTGTTCTGTGCAACAAAAACCCTGTCAAGCGTGCATGCAAGGCGGGCGACAAAGACCAGGGCAGGAGCCTTTAGCAAATGGTCCTTCGAGCCGGATTGAGTAGAAACTAGCTGATAGAAAGCATACTGAACCTAGTCTAGCTGTTTTGACCTCGCCCTGAAGAGACCCACAAAGCATGACCAGCACAGGCACCACGGACGAACTCTCAAGGAAGAGGAGAGTTCGAGGAGGACATCGAGGTTCGGCCAAGAGAATGATGGGCCAGCTGGAGACGGTGTTAGCGACTTCTTCGCCCGACCTTGCGCAGGTATCCCAATTAAAGCGCAACCTCGAGGAAAAGGTCGACACGTTTAAATTGCTTGATGCGGAGATTTTGAATTATATTGATGAGGATTCAGCTATTGCCGAAGAGATTGAACAGTCAGATGAGTTCAAGGGTGCAGTGTATGCAGCCATTGTCAGAGCTGAGAAGGACCTCCCTGGTGTCCCTACTGGGGGTGTTGTTGGTCCATCTGGAGCTGCCACTCCTGCTAAGGCCAATAGGGTGAAGCTGCCCAAGCTGGAACTGCATTCATTTTCAGGTGATGTTACGCAGTGGATCACCTTCTGGGACTCTTACAAATCTGCCATCTATGACAATGATCAGCTGGTGGCCGTAGACAAGTTCAACTATTTGAAGTCTCTCCTCGCTGGCACTGCACTTGAGGCAATTGCAGGCCTGACTCTTTCTGCCTCTAACTATGAAGAGGCCATCACGATACTGGAGAGAAGGTTTGGGAACCGCCAGCAGATTATTGACAAGCATATGGACCAGCTTCTCAGTGTCAACCCGATAGCTTCTGCGAGTAACCTCAGTGGTCTTCGCCACCTGTATGACTATGTTGAAACACACATCAGAAGTTTGAAATCTCTTGGGATTACAGCAGACTCGTATGGTGACCTTCTTTCGTCTGTGTTGCTCAAGAAACTGCCCGCTGATGTGCGACTCCTCATCAGCAGGAAGATTCCAGAAGAGGACTTGAGTTTGGATGCTCTCTTGAAGGAGCTTCATGAGGAACTACGAGCCAGGGAGCGAGTGGCAATAGAGAAGCCTCCAGTGGCCGTGGGGAAAGGAGGGAGTAATGGTCGACACACGGCCTCCACCTTGGTCTCTGGTGCGACCCCGGGAGTCCCATTCTGTTGTTACTGTAGGCAAGCACATCAGCCAAAGGAGTGCAAGGTTGTCACCCAAGCTGAGGCTAGGAAGCAGATTCTCCGCAAATTCGGCCGTTGTTTTGTGTGTCTCCGCTCAGGTCACATTAGTCGGGAGTGTCGCTCAAAGCTGAGGTGCGGCAAATGCAGCAGAAGACACCATGTCTCCATCTGCGCAGGGGAGAATTCTGACACTGGGGGGTCTGCCAATCAAGGTCAAGTGGTGGAGCCCAGCCCAAGGGGGTCGAGTGGATCCAAACCAGTTGGCCAGAGTGGGTCGAGTGGATCCAATCCAGTTGGTCAGAGTGGGTCGAGTGGGGCCAGACTGAACGTGAATGCACCTCCCTTTCCTCCCCAAGACACAGCTTCCCTGTATGTGGGAGCCAACAAGACTGTACTCCTTCAGACAGCACTCCCTACAATACGCAACCCCCAGCAACCAACCATCCACCTAGTTGTCCGAGCAGTTCTGGACCTCGGGAGTCAGCGCTCCTACATTACTCAGCGAGCAGCCAAGGCCCTGTCATTGGAACCTGAAGGAGTGCTCAAGATGTCCATCTTCACGTTTGGGTCATCAGAGAAGACGCTCTCTGACTGTGAGAGGGTCCGGGTGGCAATGGACACTTTAGATGGGGGAATGGTGCTGCATCTTCTTGCTGTCCCAGTCATCTGTGAACCACTGGCAGCTCAGCCACTTGCCCTGTGTCTTGAGTCCTATGAGCATCTCTCGAATCTGGAATTAGCAGACTCCACAAGTGATAATTCTGCTATGGAAATTGATCTTTTGGTGGGATCAGACTACTATTGGGAGCTTGCCACTGGGAGAATATGTCGTGGGAATGATGGTCCCATTGCTGTTGAGACTAAGTTGGGTTGGGTCCTGTCAGGCCCTGTCCCAGCAGTTGAATCCTCATGTAGCCTCCTCACGGCACACACGTTGAAGGTGGACTCCCGTGAAGAACGGAGCCTGGATGATGCTTTGCGAGCTTTCTGGGAATTGGAATCTTTAGGGATCTGTGGAGCTAACCAATCTGTCCACCAGGAGTTTGAGCAGAATATCTCATTCAAGGATGGCCGCTATGAGGTGGGACTACCATGGAGGAAGCCACGTCCCATCCTGCCCGACAACCACGAGCTCAGCCAGAAGCGTCTGCATAGTTTGCTGCGACGCCTTCGCCAGTCACCTGCCATTTTACAGGAGTATGATGCGATCATTCGCAAGCAAGTGGAGCTGGGGATAGTTCAGCGAGTACCAGATTCTGATTTTGGTATAGTGGGCAGTGTTCACTACCTCCCGCACCATGCTGTGGTGAAGCAAGAGAAGGAAACCACCAAGGTTCGGGTGGTTTATGATGCCTCCGCAAGAGCTGGGGGTCCCTCCCTCAATGAATGCCTATTCGCAGGGCCTAACTTCAACCAGAAGATCCTGGACATCCTCCTCAGATTTCATTCTTACCCAGTCGCACTCGTATCGGACATTGAGAAGGCCTTCCTGATGGTCTCCATATCAGAGGAGGATCGAGATGTATTGAGGTTCCTGTGGATAGATGATGCCACCAAAGCTGACCCAGCAGTCCAGGTCTTCCGCTTTACACGAGTGGTTTTTGGTGTGTCCTCCAACCCTTTCCTTTTAAATGCCACTATTGATCACCATCTGAAGCTGTTCTCAAGCACAAAACCAGAGTTGGTGAGACTTCTTCTCCAATCAATCTATGTTGATGATGTTGTGGCTGGGGCCAGAGATGTTGATGCTGCCTTGCAACTGTACAGGGACTCCAAGGGAATTTTGCGGGAAGGTGGCTTCAACCTACGCAAATTTGTGACAAATGAACCACAACTTCAGAGAGCCATCAACGAACTAGAGGAAGTTCCGTGCAGTCCTGACACTGACTACGTTGACGAGACAACTTATGCGAAATCCACTCTTGGGGGAGTCCAGGAGATGAGCCCTACGGACCAGAAGGTCCTTGGCGTGAGATGGGATGTCTCAACAGACTGCCTGGTCTTCAGTGTCCAGGAGATGACAGACCTTGAGGAGCCAACAAAGAGGAAGATTGCGAGCACTGTGGGCAAATTCTATGACCCATTGGGGTTCCTTTCACCCGTAGTTGTGAAATTCAAGATGTTCTTCAAGGAACTCTGTGAAGAGGGGTTTGAGTGGGACCAGAAACTTGTTGGTGATGCTCTTCGTAAGTGGCAGTCACTCGTTGCAGGTCTGAAAGGTGCTCCGATTTTCTCTATTCCCAGATTTTGTATGCAGAATGTTGACACAGCATGCAGTTTACAAGGTTTCTGTGATGCCTCTATGGGAGCGTATGCTGCTGTTGTATATCTGGTGGCCCAGCCTGGTTCCGAGCCATTTGTTGCTTCCAAAACCAGGGTTACTCCTCGCCGAGAGCTGACCATACCACGCTTGGAGCTGCTATCAGCATTACTCCTAGCTAGACTACTTGACGCTGTCACGAGAAGCCTCTCACCCAACCTTTCTCTTGGCCAGCCCACATGCTACACGGACTCACAGGTGACTCTATGCTGGATTGTTGGTCAAGACAAGCAGTGGAAACAATTTGTCCAGAACAGGGTGTTGGAGATCCGTGAACTTCTCCCAGCCAGCTGTTGGAGGCACTGCCCTGGAAGTAGCAACCCTGCTGATATTCCATCACGAGGCTTGACCCCAATTGAGCTCTCTGCCAACAAGTTGTGGCATTGTGGACCTGACTGGCTGTGGCATGGTGAACCACCAGGTGATGATGCCATGGAATTTTCTGAGATGCCAGTGGACTGCTTAGCTGAGGTGAGGTGCAAGGATCGGGTGACTTGTTCTCTGCTTGCTGGAGATGCTGCTGTCAGTCTGAAGAATGTCATGGAGTGTGAGAAGAATGGCTCATTCAGTCGCCTCCTGGCAGTCACAGCCTATGTTGTGAAATTTGTGCGAGCACTCAAGCAAGCCATCAAGAATCACCACTACATTCCTGGTGGTAGTCCAAATCTCGACCCACCTGTGTTGGCTGAGGCAGAAACAATGTGGATCAAGGAATCTCAGCTTCAACTCGTGAAGGATAGTCACTTCTCAACCTGGACCAAACAATTTAATCTTTACCGTGATAAGGATGGAGTATGGAGATGTGGCGGTCGTTTACAAAATGCCAACATACCTCAGTCAGCCAAACACCCAATCATTCTTCCCAGGGATCACCACCTGACTGCACTCATTGTGGACAGGGCTCATCGCAAGGTGTGCCACAACGGCACGAAGGAGACAACTGACTGAAGTTCAGTCGAGGTTCTGGATCATCAAGGGGAGGTCCTTGGTAAGAAGACTGATTCATCAGTGCAGAGTTTGCCGACGTTATGAAGGTCAGCACTATCAGACTCCACCACCCCCACCTCTGCCTGAGTTTCGTGTGAGTGAGCGACCACCCTTTACCTTTACGGGAGTGGACTTTGCTGGACCACTGTATGTTCGGTACCCCGGCAACACTGAAACTCGCAAGGTCTGGCTGTGCCTTTTCACCTGTTGTGTTACTCGAGCAGTGCATCTGGATCTCGTCCCTGACATGACTACCACTGCCTTTCTCAGGTGTTTGAAGAGGTTTGTCGCCAGGAGGGGTGTCCCAATTAGGATCATTTCTGATAATGGTCAGACTTTCAAGTGTGCTGACAAGAAGATACAGGCCATGATGAAGCAGCGTGAGGCTCAGTGGTATCTGGCTGACAACAGGATCCAATGGACATTCAATGTGGAGAAGGCTCCATGGTGGGGTGGATTTTTCGAGCGGCTGATCAAATCTACCAAGAGATGTCTGCGCAAGATTGTGGGCCAGGGGAAGTTGTACTATGATGAGCTCCGCACTGTGTTGGTGGAAGTGGAAGCCGTGATCAACTCCAGACCCTTGACTTACCTCTCAGCAGAAAATTTGGACGAGCCTCTCACTCCCTCTCATTTCTTGTGTGGACGACGGATTTTGAGTCTACCAGATGACCTCTCTGAGCAGGATGTGAATGAGGAAGAGTTTACACTGACCCAACCTGACCTCAGCCGGCGTCTGAGATATCTTGCAATGCTCAACCAGTTTTGGAAGCGGTGGAAAGAAGAGTACTTCTTGGAGCTCAGGGATGCTCATCGCCGGCATGGTGGGAAGTATGACGCAGTCCCACCTGCAGTGGGGGATGTAGTACTTGTGGAGGATGAAGACAAGCCTCGAAGTCTCTGGAAATTTGCTAGGGTCAGTCGCCTCATCATTGGTAGGGATGGTCGTCCAAGAGGAGCAGTTCTTCATGTTCCCTCCAGTGGGAACAACAATAACACACTACAACGACCTCTGCAACGCCTGTACCCAATTGAGGTAGCTGAATTGCCAGGATCGAGTGGGGAGGATTCTGCCCCACACTCCCCGGAGATTGCTCAAGAGACTCCCGAGATGGAACCAGAGCCGGGAGGTGTGACTGCAGTGCACATAGTAACTATTGGGATATGAAAGGACAGTTTGTCTGACCAAATCCAGAAATGGTCAGACATATTAAGATTTTGGTCGGACATAAATTATTATATATTTTTTGTACAGATAAATTCCTTGGAAAGATCCAAATGGAGTTAACTGACTTTAATTGATTTATTGTTGTTGTTTTTTGTAGACAAAAAATTGAGAACTGTGTTTACCAATGAGAATGTGTAATTAAGAAGAATATTTTAATAAAGGAGATATGAAATTGAGAACATTGTTTTTAACAAATGAGAATACAAAGTTGATGCAGTGTTTTAATATTGAGAATGATTAGCTAGCTGCATGTATTAGTCATTATGACCTTCACTGTCACAGTCCGAGTTGTTGTTGCTGGAATCACTGTCTAGTAACTTTTCCCAGTCTGATGGACTCCAGCAGAACTCTGCATCATCATCCTCGTCGTCCGAATGTCTTGTTGCTGCTCTCTTCTTCCTGGGTCCAGTGTGATTACCAGAAACTCGTCTAATCTTCTCTCTCTGCCACATGTTCACAGCGGTAGTAGCATCCCACTGTTCCAGAGGAGGCCCCTCAATTCGTATTTGAAGAAGGTGGTCCAAGTGATCTTCTCCTAGAGATGTTCGTCTGTTTGTTTTTGTAAGTTTCAGCTGTGAGAAGCAGCGCTCCACGTGAGCATTGGATAAAGGAATGGTAAAAGTGAGTTCAACTAAGGTAAGTATATTGTTCCACTTCTTAGCATCACATGAATTGAATAATTTCCACCAAACAACTGAATAAGGATCCTGAACTAAGTTAATATACTGCTTAGCATACCAAACCATATCATCCCATTCTTGCTGAAGTAGAGCAGAATTAACATCAGCCTTCTGGAGGGAACAGCGAACCTCAACTGCAAGTTTTGAATTGCCTCATGCCCAAAAGATGCATCAGCCACCTTTTCCCACCCATGAGTAGCCAAAATTTTCAGCGCATCTGAAAGAGTTTCTGTGTCTGACCCTATGCGAGTTTTCAAACGATCACGTAGGCAGTATAAAATTGAGTCTATGAAGCCTTGGTAGTTGTTCCTTATAGTACAGCAGCTTAGCACCAAAATATGGGGGTTTTGTGCACTTCATGATAAAAGCATGAAATTTGGTATATACTTCATACACACCCCAAAGATGATTTTCAGATCGGGACCCACCCCCAATTTGACCTTTGATGACCTCAAAAGGTCAATTAACTTTGAAAAAACACGAATTTCAAGTTCTATACCATGTTGATCAAAGGTAAGCATTACTTGTTTGGTATCAAAACAAAGACAACATTTTATGTAACAAACTGAGACTTGAAATTAGTCAATACCTTATCCAAAGTTGTAAATATATAAGTTACTTGAAGTGAGAAATCAGCAATTTGTAATATTGACATGATCATGGAAAAGAATTGCAAACAACAACTAAACAAGAACTGTTTGCATTCTCCACCACAGTGACAGAGAGCAGTACACTTTAATGAAGCCTTTACACATTTACACCATCGAGTACACCCTTTCTTGCACCCACAGTGTATAAGCTCGTAGCATGCTTGTGATGCCTCTGAAAGGGTGGTCCACCGCGGTTCCCAACCCGTGGAGTTCTCCTTTTTCCACCCCCAGTCTGCTGGGTTGGGAAGCTCCTGCTGAGCAAGCAAGGCTCTGTTCCAGCAGTATGCCTGGTAGATTGCTCGCCTTGTGTGCTGCTTGAGTGCCTCTTGAGTTGGTGGAAAGTTTTCCAGACTCCTGGCTTTCTGGATAAACAGATGTTTTCTGCTGTCGTTGACATTCAAAATATCGCTAGTTCGGTCATAGAGCAGCACAACAAACTGTTCCACAGTTGCCGTCCCGAGCATTCTTGATAGTGTTAAATATCAGTAGCTGGGAAATTGAGAGAGCTGCTCTTGTGCTGGCTGTCTCAACCTGCGATTGATGCTTGATACTGGGACCATCAAGAATCATGTTAACCAGGGACATCAAAGAGGGTGGTACAGCATCATATTCAGATGTTTGCTTGAAGGACCCATCAAATGCAAACTTTCTGTCAAAAATGTCTCTACGCACAACTTGAGCTGCCCGTGCCAAGTGCATTGCATCATCATCATAGTCACATGCCTTCTCGAGAGCTCTACAAACATCAACATTAAAAGTGAGGACCACGTGCTTGCCCTGTGTATGTGCTCGAAGATCTGGAAATCTCGACATCAATCTGATTTTCAATCTTGAACTGTGCACTCGGCTACTAGTAAACGCACCAAGCTGCCCCAAACGATTTTTGTACATGTCTGCTAGATCAGACAATTTAAAGACAGGAGCAACACCTTCTTCTTTCCTGAATTCTTCCATGAAGGTTGTCAGCTCTGCGAATGCAATACCGTGGAGATTATCATCACTGTCTTTTTTGGTAGCTGCATTTTTTGATGTTCTTGCTCTGTTGTAAAGACTTGTAAGGCATCTGCGATGGTATTTGGCTTCAAGAGAAATCATGTCCCCAGGTACCAGTTTTGCTAGTAGAGCAGTGTCCTCAACTTCCAATGCACAGTTTCGGACCTTCTTATGCCAGGATGCATGATGCCTCATCAAGGTTGCCTCCATGCCATCCCCATCATTGAGTTGTGTGATGTCCACGTTGATTGGCATATGCCCAAGTTCGTTGAATCTAGTGAGATGGTCTGCTAACGTTTTGTAGCCAACACCAGGCTTGCCTTTAGCTGCATACGGACACTGCAAAGCTGTCCCAGTGTGTTCTTGACAAAGTATGCAAAGCTTCCAATGGCAGCACGTTTTGATGCAGATGAGCAAGCATCTACAAGCATATGTGCAGGCATTATGGAGACCTTCAGATCCAGCTTTCTCATCACAGAAGAAGCATTGGTCCTTTGTAATATCAGCTGTGCTTTGTTTTGAACGTGTGTGCACTGAAGATGATGTGCCAACCTCTCGTGATTTTTTTTCTAATCTTTCCAGTTTCATTTGGTTAAATTTCAGCCGACATGTTAGAAAAGTCAGACTAACAACTTACCTTCACAGAATTTTTCCAGTGTGGCCTGGGCTCTTTTCAGATTTCTAACATGTGGTTACAAGAACTTCACCATATGCATGTAAATTCATGCTCATGCTTGTAGATTCTTGCATGTGCTTGCATGTAGCTGATACCTGAGGCTAATTAACAAGTTCATTGATTGAGGTAAATGAACTCCTAATTTAAACTAGTTGTAACTTTGGAACAGAGTGAGATATGAACATAATTTTAGTCTCATTTTATTCGTTAGAGCATCAGCTTTGCTCTGATACCAAACATGGTGCAGTAATTATAAGTAAAAAAAAGTGAACCAAAATATTGCAGTTTATTTTGGTTAATTTCACCTATAAAGGTCACCAGAGGTCAAACCCCAGGTGGGTCCCGATCTTAAAATCACCTTTACGGTGTGTAGACACTACGTACAAAGTTTCGTACTTTTATCATAAAGTGCACAAAAAAACTGCTAAGCTGCTCTACTATTAAGAAATCCAAAGTTTGATCAAAATTAGTTATTTCAACATTTTGATATATTTTATTAGAAGTGCCACCATTTTGATCTTCCTTAATTCTGTATAACACTTTCTTTACAGATGGAAAGACAGTTAATTCTGTGCTTTTCAAACTTCTCAGTGCAGTGTTTGTTCTAAGAATAGCTTCAATGGCATTAACAATGCACAACTGTTCTGACTGAAGGCATTTGCAGAGTATAGAAACAGGTTGCAAAATGTCATGGAAGGCTGCACAACCTAACAATATCCTACTGTTTCTCCATTTACGCAAGTACCCTATCAATTTTTGCTTGTCACTAGGTTTGGTAGATGGGCTTTCACTAAGAGTAATTAAATGATTCATATAAGCCCCAAACCTGTCAAGTATCCGCTGAAGAGCCTGAACTTTGTGACAAACAAATCTTGTACCACATGCACATTTAGGTTTATTCCCATGACCAGCTGGAAAATCTGGTACATCCAGTAATGACTTTAGTTCACTAGTTACTTCCTCAAGTTCTCTACACTTTTTAGGCGCCTTAGAGTACACATAATATATTTGCATGAGAAATTCATCAATATTAGTAAATAGTGTTTGCTTTAAAGCATCTTTCAAAGACAGCTCAAGCCTGTGAGATAAACACCAAATAGTAATCAGCCATGGCCTACTAGAACAAAGCAATCCACGCAATCCCCGCTCACCCATATTTACACTCGCACCATCACACCCGAAACCAATAAGTTTGCTAGTCTCACAATCCATTCCAATACATGACATTGCATCTTGCAGACACTCAAATAATCCTGATGCATCAACTGATTTAGGTTGTTTTACACACAAGTATTTGCTACGTATATGCACAACCCCATCATCTCCATGAGGGTCAAAGAATATAGCCATAAACATTTCCTGTTCCATATTGCCAGAGTCAGTACTGCCATCCATCTGTATGCTAAAAAATTTAGCATCATGCAATGCTTTAGTCAACTGACTACGAAAATCTTTTGCTATAAATTCTATAAATGTAGCACATGCTTGCTCATTCCTGTATGTCTCCCCTAAGTTTACTCCATGTCTCTGCTGTAGCTCACAGAGTGGCTTCATCTTACTAAAAGCTAGACCCTCCACAGCTATAAAATATGCAATATCAAACAATTTTCTAACCTTCTCTTCAGTCCCTTTCTCTAAGCCTGAAAGAGCCCTTGCAATAGGAGCATATTC
>WLWD01001448.1_pt1 | contig 43318 bp, 12 predicted proteins | sample 6712731 | NCBI WGS metagenome assembly WLWD01 (sample SAMN12718690, study PRJNA576275) | sponge metagenome | isolation source: marine sponge | host: Mycale hentscheli | place: New Zealand: South Island, Marlborough, Capsize Point | collected 2014-11-01 | reverse complement strand
CAAATTGAAGTTACTTTGACCATCTGAATTACCTTGAATTCTTGACAACAAGCTCTCACCTACAAAAAAAAAGACAATCAATTGTAGCACACATATACAAAATTACTTTCTTACCTCAATTTTCTTTAGCAGTGGTAACTTTTGTAGTACCAAATTTGAGTCAATCTGACTATTTCAATTTACCAGTCACTGTTGACAACAAGCTCTTAGCTACAAAAAAGAAAGGCCAGAGTTATTTTTGCATATTTAGCTAACAAATATGGAATTACGTACTTACCTCAGCTTCCCTCGAGAAGTAGTAGCTTCCTTAGCATTAATACTACGGCATTCTGACTACCAATGGCTCTTGACAACCAACAACCGGCACTCCGTATCCCCCCATAAAACGACGAAGTTTTGAAATTAAGTCTGGATAAGGGTCTTCAATGCCATAGTAACCGGTAGAATACTCTTTTTGTTTCTTGAAAAGCAAGCTGAGTGGGGCGGTGCTCATCAGTCGATGAGGTGTGGCTGGAAGAGTCTGCTTCTTCTCTTCGGAGTGGGATTAGTCTCTCGGTGGCCCTCCTGTAGGTCTTGCCCTTGCATCTCATCTCTACAACACGGATCTGTCGATCGTCTACAGGAAAGACATCTGTGATGACTGCAACAGGCCACTGTCTAGTCACCAAGGTCTCATCCTTTACGAAGACGACATCTCCAACCTGAGGCGGCCTGCCAGGCTGGATCCATTTCGCTCTTACGGCTAAGGAGGAGAGGTAGGAGCCAAGCCATTGTTTCCAAAGGTCGGATGTGAGGCGGGATACTAGGTTCCATCGACAAAGGAGGCTGATCTTGCCCTGTGGAGAGTCTGGAGTTGGAGGAGCTCAGAGTGGGCATCCTATCAGGGAGTGGCCGGGAGTAAGATAACTTCCGTCGGTGATGGCCGGTAGAAGGCCCATCTGATGAGACAACGTCTGGCTGTAGGCTTTCTGACAGTTGGCACAGGATCTCGAGATTCCCTTGAGAAGGTTTCTGAGACCAGGGATGAAGTACGTGTTGCCAAGTATGGAGCTGAGGGCGGAAATCACAGGATGACCATATGTCTTGTGCAATGTCCGGAGTAGGAGGTTGGTCAGTCGAGACTTGGAGGAAAGTAGGATCAGTTGAAGTGGTTGACTTGTGTCGGTTTTCTTCCTCACTCGGCTGGTGACTGTGAGGAGTCCTTCATCATTGATGTCAAACAGGTGGTGACGTAGGGAGTGTCCTTTTGGCAATGTCTTCCCCTGCCGGATGAGCGAGAAGACACCAGCAAAGGAAGACTGCTGAGCCAATCTGATGAGTGTCTTCTTAGCTTTTGAGACTTCACTGGGTTGTAGGACTGGGAGAATTTGTCTGTCATTTTTGCAGGGTTTGGAGTTGTGGTGGAATCGTTGAATCCAGGCAACTACTCTGGTCAGATGATGGAAGGACGAAAATCGGTTTGTCAGATCTTTGAGGAATTCCATCTCCTGGCTGTCACGTTCGCATGTGACTGACAGGCAGGAGACTACTCTGGTCAGATGATGGAAGGACGAAAATCGGTTTGTCAGATCTTTGAGGAATTCCATCTCCTGGCTGTCATGTACGCATGTGACTGACAGGCAGGAGACTGGGGGGGGCGGGTGGAGGTTCCCCAGGGAGAGGCAGGAAGGGCCAGGAGTCCGGGGAAAACTTCAACCATGGTGGTCCAGACCACCAGAGGTTAGAGGAGAGGAGTTCCTTGGGAGAAAGGCCTCTGCTTGTCAAGTCTTCTTCAAGGCCACCGTTGTTTTCTGTCATGCTGGTGATTGATGAGTTTGGAAGTTTGAAGCTGGATGGAAGCTTTGTCAGGCTTTAGAAGCTAGGCGGAAGTTTTTTGTTGGTAGCTTGGGAGTTGCGCAAGCTGTGAGCGGAAAACTTAGCAGTGTCAATCAAGAGACAGTAGAGACACGGGAGGCTTCTCTAAGGTCAATTGAGAGAGTTAGGTGGAGGTTGACTGTGGTAGAGCTTCAATCGAGCAGCAATGACAGGAGTGCCAGAGCTGCTACAGAGAGAAGTGGCCTCAGTCAGAAGCATAGGAAGCTTGGGAGAGTAGTTGAGGTAGGAATGGGCCCATTCCCGTAGCCAGAGGGGGTTCGAGGGGTTCGGTCGAACCCCCCTTTAGAGTGACCGGAAGTAAATATTTTAGCCACACCCCACATATAACTATTGGAATGTTATCATCTGTTCAATCGTGCTGAACCAGCGCTTGAATCATCTGCTATTTCTGGCCTAGTGTGAGTCCAAGTGACCTAATAAACATTCAGCTCCTTGGATATCCAACAGATTAGAAAGGGAGCTATCCGGAAGTATCTGAGAAAGTTAAACCTGAAATGCACAGATAATTGTAGCTACACTGCAAATGATAAAAATAACAATAAAAACAGGCCTACTATTAGTGAGTGATAGCACGGGTAACCTGTGCTATTAGGGATCAGTAGCGCTCACAAAGCTACTGAAATAGCACTCGCAAAGCTACTGAAATAGCACTCCGATTTGCCTCGTGTTATTTTAATCACGTTGTTCGTGCTATTAATCCTGAATAGCACGGTTACCCTTTAATAGTAGGCCAGCTATATAAAAATTGCACGAGACTACAGTAAGCTAAAGATCATTTACAGTGTGGCTACTATGTATAATGCAGTCACTATCTCTATACTTCAGGGGATAAACTTTCTCTTGAATTTTGCTTTAATAGATGGCTCCTCCTAATCTGTTGAAAAAACTCTGTCTAAAAAGGGTATAGCTTCTGCTCTAAAAAATGACGTCTCCAACTAGAAACTACAACTGTACAATTCCAAGGCTAGAGCTGCATGCTTGTGCACTTACTCTTATTAAGCTACGGTGGCATTTCACTTTGTCCCGTGCTATTTCACTTAGTTATAGCGATTTTTCCAATACAATTTGAACTGGCAGTTTACACGATGTACTATTAAATAACTTGTAGTGTACGAATAAGGCGTATTAATGATGCACTGTATTGGTTACATGAGAATAATACCGCTTTTCTCTCGAATATCAACAGATTATAGTTTTGAAGTAGAATACCTAGAACAAATTATAAGCTTTAGTACACTTATCTTTTGTTTTTTAGTATTGTAAAAGAATTAACGAGGAAACAAAAGTAAGTGTGGCTTTTTGCGTCTTAAAATCCGAACTCCCCAATGCGAACCTCTGGCTACGGGCCTGTGGGCCGCCAGAAAGACTTAGTTAGCCTATCCGGCTCGAAGGACCATGAATGGGACTTTCACAAATCTAGGTACAGCCCCACTGATGGCCTTCTTTAACCCTCGAAGGACCAGGTATGTCAACTTAACAAGGCGCAACGAAATACAGTAAGCGCAGCCGATGGCCCGTTAGAGCTTTCAGCCTTGCCCACTGCTCGCACAAAAGAGTGCACGCCCGCAAAGTGTCTTTCACGGTTTGACAGAGGTTGACGACGATATTGACTTACACTTGCGTACATTACATAATGTGGACCACGTTATGAAATGAATATCATTATGCATACGTAAAGGTAAAGGGTGGTCAGGTAAGTTAGGATTGAGTGTGACTCGAGTGTTCTGATGCCAGGGCCGTTCTGTTCAGGAGTAGAGTCCTGGACACAAGCATTTTCTCAGGAATTTTCTCACCCTTTGGAGCTTAAGTATAAAGTAAGGCTTGCTTAATGCTGTAGTTTCAGAATAAACTGGAGTCAAGCCTAAAAAGTCGTGTTTTTTTGAGAGCATACGTACCATCCATACATACATACATACATACTAGTGGTGTGCTTGAGCACAAATATCAAGCGAGCCTGATAGTTAGGTAACATAAAACTAAGTATTGTTACTATGTTTTAGCTTAGTTCACGCAAACACTATAATTGCAGCTATGACCCTTTATTTCAGCAAACAAATACAAAATCAATCTCTTACCTGATTAATGGTAACTTTTGTAGTACCACACATTTGCCATTGTGATAATCTCAATTAACAGTAACTCTTGAACAAGCTCTCAGATACAATAAAAAAATAAACCAGTGTTATTATTTGTAATTTTAGACAACAAATATGGAATTACTACTTACCTCAATTTCCTGAGTATTGATAACTTCAGTAGTATCAAAATTAAGTTATCTGAATTATATTGAATTCTTGACAAGCTCTCTCACCTACAAAAAAAAGACAATCAATTTTAGCACACAAATACAAAATTACTTTCTTACCTCATTTTCTTGAGCAGTGGTAACTTTTGTAGTACCAAATTTGAGCCAGGGGGATGGAAACATTTTTTTTTTTGTAAAAAAAAATTTTTTTTAAATTTTATTATTGTAGATACAGGCTTACTGGATGTGGATCCCAAATTTCAAGACCATTGGACATTTCTACAGCTTATAATGATTTTTTTATACACACTAGTTCATTGTTTCAGTTATTGAATCACCCGGGAAAGAACCGTTCACTTTATTTCTTACCGTTACTTTCTATCGATCGACTATTTCTTTGTTTTCTGTCAAACCTACGCTTTTTATAGTTCAAATTAAAGCACACAGGAAGTGCTCAGTGACTATAGCAACAAGCAATTACGTAGTAGAAGTAGGCGGGAGTGCGCACGGCCGATGTTTTTTTTGTTTTGCTTGATTGGAACATGAACTTGTGTCCGCATGGCTCTCTCTTTATTCTCGTTGTTTCTTGAAACTACGCCTAGGAGAACTTGTAGAAAGCGCCCTAAAGGGTTCCTTGGCACTTAGTGGCAACAACAGTCACCTACTAAACGAAGAAGGATAGATTCAGAGGCTACCCGTCCCTCGGTGAGTAAGACTAAATTATTTAGCTCACCACCTAGGTCTATAGGGTTTACTTCTGGAAGAAGAAATAGTAAATCCTCAAGTCCATTGTCAGACAATAGTTCTGTAGCTCTCCCTGATGCTGGTTCAACTGAAGCAGATAATATTATATACTGGGCATTAGGCTAATGAGAATGGCTAATGAGAATGGCGGTGGTGTGTATAGGAATGACATGGCAGAAGCAAATGAACTTGACAATGCAGAGTCAGATCAAAATGATGATGCAAAGTCAAGTGAAAATGATGATGCCAAGTCAAGTGGTTCAGAGGAGGAATCCTCTGAATCAGATTCTGAGGCTAGTTGCAGTCATGATGATCAGGCTGACTCTGACGGGGTTGGTGTCGGCAGTGACGTCCCATCCAACGATTCGACCGAGCCCCCATCAGATGTTACTGTAACGTTTAATGGAACTTGGTCTAACCAATATATCAAGATAACTTCTAAAACCTTAATTTAGGTCTAAATATTCATTGTATGCAATATTAAGCTTTCTTGCAGGCATTGTCAGCTGTTATTACAAGTGTCGTGTTTAACCTCAATTATCTCATAACTACATTTTCCCAAAGTGGTCATACTTCGGTACATCATAACTTACTCTCACTATGTTTTTATTCTTATGTTTATATATCATCTTAAAGCTCATATTCTACTCTTTAAAATTAATTGATACTTTTTCAAAAAAAAATTTTTTTCTACAGTTATGCAAGTTTTTCAAAAAAAAAAGAATTTTTGGACATTTTTGAACAAAAACAATTATAAAAAAATAAATAAGGAGAAATTCCAAAAAGTATCAATTCAATTATAAGATAAAAGTATACTGAATGTGTGAAAAAAGTTTGGAGTGTTGAGGATCATATCTGATGGGGGTTACATCGTACCGAATAGGTAAAGGGTTAGTGGACGATGAAACCGATCACTTTGGGTGGGTGGGGCCAAGTTGATATATCTGTAGTTCATCTTGAAGATGATGTTTTACTCATCATTTTAAGACTTGAAGTATGAAAAAATACACATGGATGACTGAGTTATGACCAAATAAGCAAAACACCCCAAAAATGGTTCCATTCCCCCTTACCTCATTTTCTTGAGCAGTGGTAACGCTTGTAGTACCAAATTTTAGCCAATCTGACTATTTGAATTTACCAGTCACTGTTGACAAGCTTTTAGCTACAAAAAAAGAAAGGCCAGAGTTAATTTTGCATATTTAGCTAACAAATATGGAATTAAGCTTCCCTAGCATTAATACTACGTCATTCAACCAACAACCGGCACTCCGTATCCCCCAATAAAACGGCGAAGTTTTGAAATTAAGTCTGGAAAAGGATCTTCAATGCCATAGTAACCGGTAGAATCAACTTTTTGTTTCTTGAAAAGCAAGCATTTTCTCAGGAAATTTCTCACACTTTGGAGCTGAAGTATAAAGTTAGGCTTGCTTAATGCTGTAGTTTCAGAATAAACTGGAGTCAAGCCTAAAAAGTCGTGTTTTTTTGGAGAAAAAAGTTCCCAGCGCGCGCGTTTAAAATACGTACCATTCCACATACATAATGTTATTCAGCGAGCGTGCGAAGCGAGCGAAGCTGACTATCAGTCGTGTTCAATTGAGATTTCAGATATATTTTATATATGTAGGTGTGTATGCGTACGTCAAAAAATTTCGCCCCGCCTCTAATTACGTAAGTTAGGTAAAGCGTTTTTCAATTAACGAGCACGGAGAATCAACTTTGTTTCAACCAAAAAGTCTATAGCTACTCTCTTCTTGGCGAAAGACTGAATGGCAAATTGTCAAGCTGCGCTTCTTTGCCACTGCGTTCGAAGTTTATTCAGGTAATTCTGTTGTTGTTAACTCTTCATGCCTAATCATTGCTATTATTTAGTGATTTCCTTCACAAATCATCTTTACCTATACTCATATATTTACTCGCTCGCCATGCATTTGCGCTATTCGAGCGCACCACTAGTAGTTATAAACCAAAATTGAGGTTTGTATGCGATTTATAAATCGAAATACAAACCTAATGATTTTGGTTTATAACTATTTTATAGCCCAAACATAAACAACGAGCAAAGTATAGCGTTAGCTATCTTAGTAATTGTATTAAAGTACCCAAACTCTTCATTATTCCATTTTGCTTTGATCTGCCTTCCAACATAATTATGGTTGCTAAGAACTATATCAGACTTTTCCCCGCTAATACATTTTCTTACGAGCATACCAGACTATATCAGATTTATAGTTCTTAACGACAAGCGCGGTCGCTCGGGAAACGGGCTATAATACATACATATAACATTTACCCGATTTTGCATTATCCACCCCTAATACTGTCTCGCTTGCTACGCTCGCTCGCCAATAACATATACCCGATTTTGCATTATCCACCCCTAATACTGTCTCGCTCGCTTCGCTCGCTCGCCAACTAGTGATGCGCTCTAATAGCACAAAATAGCTAAGCGAGCGATACATGTTCCCTGTAATTGCAGCTGTTCCATGCGTGCATGCATGGTGTGGCTACAATTATTGTCATAGTGAGAAAACAATAGTGGGAGCTTTTTTCTATGATGAACTCCTGGTTACCCTAATCCTCAGGAATAGTAGTCTAAAATAAATTAGAACATTTAATGGCTTTTCAAAAAGAAAGATTCTTTACTTTGCTACCTGTTTCTGTTTCGTTTTAGCTCTCCTCCTCCTTGCCCTGTCTTTTTCATTTCTTAGCTCTCTCCTTACTAATTTTTCTTCTGGAGTTTCTAACGCCCTCAAAACTCTTGATGACGGAGCGTTTCTAACGTTGTGTCTCTCTTTTGCAGAATTTGTTTCACTGGGCATGGCTACTTCGTGCGGCGGGTAAACAAAACAAAATGTTGCTAAGAAGGTTACCCGGCCCGCGCAAGCGCGTAGGAGAAAATGTGCACACGTACGCCCACGCAAGAACAAAAACAATTCCTAGACCTAACTAGTGATGTGCTTGAGCACAAATGGCGAGCGAGCCTAAAACTACACTATTGTTAAACGATTAATTTTAACTTCAACAATCAAGCTATAAGAAAAATCAAGTTTAAAGTACGTGTATAAGGTAAAGGGAATTCAATGCCATAGTAACCATTCCCTGCAACAGAATTGGAAAGAAAAAAAGAAAAAAAGCAACAAAAACAAGTAGCAATATTTACGTTTGGTACAATATTTTCTGAACATACCTACACAAGGCTTAGCTTCGTAGTTATACTCTAGTGGACAAAGAATTTTCAAGCAAATACAGTTTAGTAGGGCTTATAACTGTGACAGATTACGAGTAATGATCGCTAAACCTGAGGATTCCGTTAAGTGAAGTTTGAGACAGGGTCGAAAACGAGCTAACACAAAAATATGAGACGGTCAAAGTACTAAATGACATACATACGTCCAAACAAACATCCCCGAATTTCAATTGTGTTTTCCCTGTAAGTGTCTCGCTCGCTACGCTCGCTCGCCAATAAATATATATATGTCGCGGACTCATTAGAGAGTCAGCTCCGCTCGCTTCGCTCGCTTTGCTGAACTAGTGATGCGCTTGAGCACAAATGGGAGCGAGCCTGATAGTTAGGTAACATAAAAAAGTATTGTTAATATGTTCATGCAAACACTATAATAGCAGTTATACGACCATTTATTTCAGCAAACAAATACAAAATCACTCTCATACCTGATCAATGATAACTTTTGTAGTATCAAACATCTGCCATTCTGATAATCTCAAATACCAGTAACTCTTGAACAAGCTCTCAGCTACGATAAAAAAATAAACCAGTGTTATTATTTGTAAAGCCAACAAATATGGAATTACTCAATTTCCTGAGTATTGATAACTAGTATCAAATTTAAGTTACTTTAACTATCTGAATTACCTCTAATTCTTGACAACAAGCTCTCAGCTACAAAAAAAAGACAATCAATTTTTGCACACAAATACAAAATTACTTTCTTACCTCATCTTCTCGAGCAGTGCAGCAACTTTTGGGACCTGAAAAACAAGTGTTTCGCAGGAGTTATCTCATAATTTGAAGTAAAGCAAGACTTACCCTATTTTGCACTATCCACCATCGCCTCGCTCCTACCTATTGTTGTTGTTGTTGTCTCTTCCACAAGCTTACTCACGTCTATCTACCACACTAACTATGTTCACTTTAAATTTTCGCTCATTAGTACGATCTCAAAGGAATGCTACTAATTATCGATACTAAAATCTGATTGGGCATCACCGTAGTAACTCCGTTACGAATTCGTTGTGGAGCTACAGCTCCCACTAGACTGTTTCCTTCCCCCACCCCCACGGGAAGGTAAAGAGTCGGCTACGCCTGACTACACCTTTTGGTGGTCGGTAAAGAGTGAGATTTGATCGTTTTAGTGATCCAGTAGGCTGTACACGCGGGTATTGGCGTTGATACAAGTTAGAGTGCTGCTGTTTTCTTTGAAAAAAAAATCATGCAGAATTACTTTGTTTCCACTTGGATACCATATCTAGTTATCACTTCTCTAACTTCTGTTTTGTGTAGCAACTGGAGGAAAATAGAATTGTTGTTACTACATATATCACCACCGAATGGAGCAATAGTTTTTCAAGGGTCTACAGTAAATGTCTACTGTGGTAGTACATCTCCTGTGAACTGGACTTTTCATCACAATTATGAACTGGCAAATTATGATATTGGTTTACCCATATCAAATCGGCATATAAAAGGGGACAAAAACATCACATTAGTTTACTTGAAAATAGAAGACACTGGAGATTATTATTGTCATGGATTGGCAGATAATCATTACTTTATTTCACAAATATATATTGAAGTGGTTAGTGTGGCTATCATTGGGGAAGTTATTCCAAATTGGGTCGAAGTAAAAGAAGGTAGTTCAGTTACTCTTACTTGTGGTAGCGTAAAACCGGTTGAGTGGTTCAGTGTAAATATAGAACCCCAAAATAAGACAATACAAGGAAACACTATTACACTGCACAATTTGAAAAAGGAACACAGTGGCCGCTATTTGTGCAGGGGCATAGATGGGGAGATAGTATTTCATATATCATCAGTAATATTAGTGGATAGTTATGTAGTTAGAGTACCGCAACAAGATAACACTTACCAAACCATCCACGATCTGGCCTATTAATGACGTGTTATTACATTATTTAATGCCATACCCTAGTCATTTTTCAATACAAAAAAGTGTGGTATTATTTTGAAATGCCACAGAAGTGGGTAACTGAAATAATGATCTGATTGGTCGTGGCAATCTCTTCGCGACCTTGCTGAACTTTCACCCGCTAGGCAATGTCACCGCGAAATTCCAGATAAACGCTATTCAGCAATGGTAAGAAAAGTATGAATAATAGCAGAACCAGGATGAAAAAATTTCTTTGTCGGAAATATAATACAGCAGCAGAAATGAACTGTTATCTTTGGCTATAGTATCAGCATAAGATAGCATGGAAAACTGTGGTATTAGATAAATAGCAATTTTGAGAAATTTCACTCCGTTCATGAAAATATTCTCGCTCCACTCTTGCTATTAAGGGTGCTGGGACAACTCCCACGCAAATATTCACAATAATTGGATTTTGGTTGCTAGGGATTACTAACTTTTTTCTTGGTGTTTGTAGAGCTCCAACTAAGGGTGGATCCTAAAGAGTACTGCTAATGGACTAACTAAATAAAAAGAACGGGCCTTGGGAGCTTGTTTCGTTCAAGTTACGAGCTCCTCAGCCTCAAGTATATAATCCACAACTCCTCCGCGGGTGCAGTCGCTGACGAGCCCATTCTTCGTATACTGCTACATTTGTTGATTGTCTTCAAAACCTTCGTTGTACTTTTTCTCAATTCTGCTTTGTTTTGTCTAGTTGACTGTGCTCATTTGATCCTCGCGGCAGCGCGCCCGAATTTTTTTCTTTCAAAAAAAATCGTAACGAACATTTTGTAGCTAAGGTCATAGTCAGCCTGTGTACGAAATTTGAAGTCTTTTCTACTCGTAATTTCTGAGAAGAAACACAAAATAGACTCCAGGACTAAAAATTAGTCCACGCGATCTTTTGGCCGAGACTTGATTGCATTCAAACCACACCCACAACAGATTCAATTGGACGACGTTATGTGCAGAACGGCTGACCCTCACCTTTGACCTCCGAGCGCAGCCGATCAAATGAACTTTGAACCTTAAGCACGTGCGCATGCGCATATGGCTGACCGTCGCTAGCTGCGGGGCTGACCATCTGCGTGGCTGAACATTGCTGCGGGGCTGACCATTACTGCTGGGGCTGACCATCTCTGTGGGGCTGACCATTTGTGTGCCGACAGACCCACCCCAAGCAGCACCTCAATCATGCTAGTACACGTACATGATCACTTGGAAAAATAGCTGTGTACACATCAATATTTTGCAACTGTAGTTTTATAATTATAATACTTGTTCCAATCAAAGGGTGTGGCTTCAATTTTGGGCGTGACTGCTTATTCTAAAAGTTGAAGCAAATGTTATACTGGTGACACATATTCTTAAGTCGACAGACCACAACTCCATAAAGTGAATGGAGCAAACTACATGTGTATATATATTATAGTAGCGACAGTGAGAGCAACACAAGTACTTTTCCTGGGTCCATGCATCTCACTCGCCGCCTCCTCCCCTCCCCCACCCCAATTTGTTCATAGAAATGTTTCTCCAATGTGTTAGAGTAAATGGTAGCATTGTATTACTAGTTAAATACAACTTAAGTACGATCGACGTGATGCCTCAAGGCAGCACTAAGAGGTCACTAACTGAAGAAACCTTGAGTACTATGTTAGTCAACTTTATTCTGAAAATGCAGTTTGTTTGTATGCTAGTATAATATTCCCAATGCCATTGACAAAATACTAATGAACTATTCCATAAAAATAAAATACTGTAAATTTCCAGTATGAAGAAACTCTTAAAGAGTTGGATTATGACAGTGTCAGTGATAAGTTTAGTTGTCCTCAATATTCCAGTAGATTTTCCTTCGAACAAGGATTGAATCGTCACTGGAAACATATCCATGGCAATTCCTTGGACACTCTTGAATCTCAAACCTGTAACAAAGAAGGGAAAGTAATTACATGTTACCAAAGGTCCAGTGCTCCTTTCAGGAACACAATGCTGTTTTCACTACAGTACAGTACAGTACAGCACTTGATGTTACACTGCTCATCTCTACTTGATAAAGGTCTCAATAATAACCATTAAATAGGAATGCTTAATTAGAAAACTAAATATACATTATGAATGTAAGAAGGAAAAAAAAGCAAGAAAGTACCTCTTACTAAGATGAATGAAAGAGACCACAATGGCACTTTATATGCTACACACATGTACATGTGTAAGTGTATACAATATATGAGTTTGTACATGAGGAAACAGGTGTGACGAGCCCCACAACAAAAACTTTAATTTGTACAGACATAGCACAGACATAGCACAGACATAGCAGCAAAAGCTCTACAATTTACTCATGGGCTGATACAATAATTTGTAATAATTGAAACTTAACATGCCATTTGTAATAATTGAAACTTACATGCCACAGTTGTTCATGTATGTGCATGTGATACAGAGAGTACCAGTACTTATGATTGCAACATTGTGCTCATATCTATCAGGATCCTGTACAAATGGCATCAAAATGTTGGATGGCTTCACTAAACTTTGCTCTAATTACAAAAATGGGGTGTTGCTTGCCAGTCAGAAAGTATTCAGATGGACTCCTCTTGTTACAAACAATGCAAAAGTAGTAAATTTAAGAGCAATGCAAACAGTGAGGAAGATGATTCGGTATGGGTGGGCTCTAAGTAGTCTCGCGTACCCAGACCCTTTACCAATTGCTGCGCGGGAAAAGGGTCTGGTAGACTGACATTGAGCAGTTTGTTCTTGCTTAGTCAGCAAGTGGTTAACTGTGGTTCAATTAGTGTGGGTGTAAATCGTTAAATATTTTCAGGCGCGTGAATTGTTCAGATCAGTAGGCAGAGCTTGTTCTGTATTGCCATGAAGAAATGTTACTTGTACAAGCATGACAAAGCAACAACTGTATTTTGCTGCTAAGCGAAACTTCCAACTGCAGATATCTTTAAAAAGCTAGGCCAAGTCACTGCTTAGCATAACTAATGGCATCATCTAAAGGAAGAGTTTTGACACGGCTGTTGGAGAGTTGTGCACAGAAATACTACACGCGCAAAAGTTTGAGCAGTCTTATGTCACAGGATATTACATGACCTATTGTTTGCGGTCTCCCCAATTAGCAAGGGGAACTGAACAAACTGCTCAATGTCAATCTACCAGACCCTTACCCGTGTAGTGATTGGTAAAGTGTCTGGCTACGCGAGACTAGGCTCTAAGGGCAAGTTTTTTTTGTGGTTTGCAGGTGTTCATGCGAGAAATCACATTTTAAAGTTGTGTAAAAATATTATGCCCCCCCCCCTTCCCACGCCACTCAAACCATATCTTTGAAAAAATATGCTATTAAAGCTATTAAGTATTTAATTGGTAAAAAAATAACTAAAACTGTTTCTTATCATTTAAATCTCCACAGTGTGTGACCCCCTGTACACCCCCACTCCACTTCCATCACCCTGTCACTCTAAGCTCAACTTAATAATTTGACGAGCATATATTTCCTACTTTACCTGGAGATGTAACCTTCAGTAATGTACGTTGTTGTTTTTTATGTCACAATGAGTACTGCCTTGTTGACTATCATTTCAAGTGGCTTTATCTTTCATTAATGTAAAAATCAACAACAGATAGTGTATTAATGAAAGATAAAGCCTCTTGAAAACAAAGTGCACCAATTATTAAGGTCACTAATGATTTCTGCATTGTTTGATACCGAAAGGGGGACACACCTTTCCCCCTTCTTTAAACTAAATTCCTCCACACTCTTCTCTTCCTTAAGCTGAGTTTCCCTTTCTTGTGAGTGAGTGATTTGTATGAGTAGAGATTTACATTTAAGCACAATTTCAGAAGAGAGCTCTGTGAGGCACTATTGCTTGTGAAAGGGTTGAATTATCGTGATTATTTCTCACCAATTGACACGTCTCTACTAGCACTATTAATTTATCCATAATAGTATCACTTGATGAAGTTATTTGTTTGTTGTTGTTGTTTTTCAGTTAACCCAATTAATGGGCATCTGCGTAATTGAGTGAGGAAAAGGAGATCTTAATTAGTAATGCTACCACCTGCTCCTACCCTTTATCCTCTGCTCAGCTTTTCCAAATGTCTCTGCTATAGTTTTGCATTAAGTGTTTACCTGATTCATCTATTCAAATAAAACCCCCCCCTCCCCCTCTCCCCCGTAGTCCCTCAAAGTTTGGTTTTAAAAACTCCCAATATTTATGATACTGGCAGTGCATTTATTTTCTCTGCTACAGGCTTCTTCAGCCCCAAGTTTAGAGTAGGGGAAGGAACTGAAGTTTGTCAGTGTGTCTACATATGCCAGTATTTGGTCAGGGCTTCATACAGGGGAGGGGGGAGCTGGGCCATTTTAACCAAAAAATATATAACAATTATAAGGGCGGGGTAAATAAAACAATTAAGTGGCATATATAATACAAGTATAGAGTATTGAAACAAGATTGTTATAATAAGAGAAATAAACTGAGGTGGAACACATCACTGATGATGAAGAATCCGCGAACATTCTCACTAGAGAGATTCAAAGTGAAGATTGCAATCCTATCTGATATACAAAGATCAATGCCTACTTGCAATACAAACTAAATCCCAACTACAAACGTATCAGCAATACTTACACACAGTAGTCTGTATTGAATTTACATTCAAAATAACTAAAATTTATATATGATTTTAAATGAATAACGCTGGTGATTGATGAATACGAAGAACATAAGTTAATATTAACACACGAAATCTTTACAATTTGTTACTATTATTATTAGCCCTCAGTGTGCATGTACAAGAGGGACTATCCAGCAAGTTGAGGACTTAATCCCAGCGTAGTCTACTGACACGCACTACACCAAGCAGAAACAGAGTAACTAGTGCAGTGAAGACCCACTAGCGGGTATGGTAGCGTCAGAGTTCCAGTAAGAACAGTCAATGACAGTGTTCTAGGTGATAAATATAAACAAAAAAACGAAACATCACGACGATCAACGGTACACGAAAATAAGAACAAATAAGCATGCGTGAATACTAATGATGAAATAAAATGTAAATGTTATAGTTGTTCTGGCAGTCAGAGAAAACATGAAAGTTTGAGAAAACATGAAGCTGTTGGCTTCACATAGGGTACTAACTGTTGTGGAAAAGGTCCCCCTATCGTCACGTCGTAATCATGTGAGCAAATAAATACTTGCAGTTTGAGATAGTTTTGCTTAATCCTGAGAATTTAACAGAGAGCAAAATAAAGATAGATTGTAAAAAATTCTACTAAACTTTTCTAAGCAGTACAAAACATCATAACCATCTTTACATAAGTATTTTGAAGAATACTACATATGTTGCACTTGTAATACATCTAACTAAACTATTGGTCGCTCAATGTAATACATGTACATTACATGTTATTTCATAGGTTCCAAGTGCCACGAAAGCTCCGTGGCAGTCACGGAATTTTACTCTATCAATCTGCCACGCACGGAAGTTCTGATTGCCTATTGTCTGCCACGGAAATCCCCCTATCAGAAACCACAGTTTACTTAATACCTAGCTTTAATAGAAAACCATACTCTATCAGCAAAACCATACTCTCTATCAGCAAAACCATACTCTCTATCAGCAAAACCATGCAGCGTATCCATGTAGGCCCTCATGATGCAATTCCACACAACACTTATACATATCAAATTTTGATTTCTGATCTTGAATACTTCTTTCTTGGTAGTACTGGCAATGGCAGAGTGTTTCCCAACCACCTGCTCCTAAGAAAGCAAAAAAAAAAGGAAAGACAAGGCTAACTCATTTTTGATAATAAGTGGATAGAACATATATTATAGTTGATGTCTGGACTTTTGAATATTCCTTGCTCAAATGCAGAGGCAGAAAGGGGCTTCTCAGTGCTGAGGAAAGTCCATACTGACAGAGGGCCAGTCTTAGCCACTCTACTATTATTAGCTTGCTGAGAGTTATGATGAACAATAGTGATTGCTGCTTTGACACTATAATTATCAGATGAATTGATTACAAAATGCAAAAAAGCTACAATCATTCTCCAAAATAAATCAATATAACAATAGTCATTGTCATTAATTATATTCATAACATTAATTACATGAAGGATGTGGTCAATTGAGTTGATTTAATTAATGGGTGTGGTTTGTCACTGATTTCCATTTCTCAAACTTGGAACCTATGTTATTTCACAAAAATGGGCAATATGCTACAGGAAGATTGGCCTTTCTGATATAGATACAAGACATGTTTGCAGTAACATTGTTAACACATGGTGGAATTCTAATATTAAATTAATTTGCTTCCATCAGCTCAAAGAGTACACAGGCAGCGAGAGAATAATAGGCAGGCAGTGAACCTGAGACTACATAGGCAGTGAGCCTGAGAATAGATAGGCAGTGAACCTGAGAATACATAGGCAGTGAGCCTGAGAATAGATAGGCAGTGAACCTGAGACTACATAGGCAGTGAGCCTGAGAATACATAGGCAGTGAACCTGAGACTACATAGGCAGTGAGCCTGAGACTACATAGGCAGTGAGCCTGAGAATACATAGGCAGTGAACCTGAGACTACATAGGCAGTGAGCCTGAGAATAGATAGGCCGTGAGCCTGAGACTACATAGGCAGTGAGCCTGAGAATACATAGGCAGTGAACCTGAGACTACATAGGCAGTGAGCCTGAGAATAGATAGGCAGTGAACCTGAGACTACATAGGCAGTGAGCCTGAGAATAGATAGGCGGTGAGCCTGAGAATACATAGGCAGTGAGCCTGAGAATAGATAGGCAGTGAACCTGAGACTACATAGGCAGTGAGCCTGAGAATACATAGGCAGTGAACCTGAGACTACATAGGCAGTGAGCCTGATAGTGTATGCAAGAATAGATAGGCCCTGGGCGTCAGTGCAAGATTACGTAGGCAAGTCTGATAGTGCAAGATTGGATGGCAGTGAGTCTGAGAGTGCATAGATGCAGTGAGTTTGATAGTGTGAGAATAGGTAGGCGGTGAGTCTGCTGGTATGAGAATAGATAGGCAGCAAGCCTGAGTGAGAGAATAGACAGGCAGCGAGCCTGAGTGAGAGTGAGAATAGACAGGCAGAATCCCGATAGTGTGAGAATAGACAGGCAGCGAGCCTGAGTGAGAGTGAGAGAATAGATGACAGCAAGCCTGCGAGTGAGAGTAGACATGCAGTAAACCTGATAGTGAGAGAATATGAGCCTGATAGTGTAAGACTAGACAGGCGGCAAGCCTAACAGTGAGAGAATAGACGGCCGTGAGCCTGATAGTGCAGAATACATAGGCAGTGATCCTGAGAGTAAGAAAATAGACATGCAGCGAGAGTGAGAGAATAGACAGGCAGAGAGCCTGATCGTGTGAGAATAGACAGGCAGAGAGCCTGATCGTGTGAAAATAGACATGCAGCGAGAGTGAGAGAATAGATAGGCAAAGAGCCTGATCGTGTGCGAATAGACAGGCAGCGACTGTGATAGTGTAAGAATAAATAGAGTGAAGGGCAGCGTGCCCTGCATAGACACTTTCAAAGGGGCCCCGGACAGACCATCACACCTTTATTTGGCGGAAATCTAACTATATGTACTAGAACTGCCTATCCATGCTCTCTATAATGCCACACTGGCAATAGTGTAGTGTGGCTTATGAGTGCCAAGACACATCCAGCACTACAGTTCATTCTCTAATCTCTCTCATTATGTAATCCCTATTTGCTCCGCCTCCCTTCTCATGTAACACTCTCATGTCAAATATCAATTACAGCATGCAACCTGACTGATTCAGGAGTTTCCAAGCTTTCGAGAATACTGATCACTTTGACAGAGCCAATCTTGGCAATATGGCCATTAATACTGCACATATCTCTAAATCACGAAATCATGCTGCCAACCCTCGTTATGATCAGGCGTAAGCCTTCGTTACAGGTGTGGGGTGCATTGCCGGCTCCCACTCTTCTTATTCGAACCTTCATGCAAAATTTTATGATCATCATTGTCCATTGCATGTTAGTAACTATTGCAACTGTTGGGTAGAGTAACAGCTAGAGTCCAACTCATAACATAACTGTACTAGTTAAGCAAGGCAAATGGACCGGCAGCATGCCCATGTATTATCAAGCCATAGAACTCCTATTTTCAGCTGATTGCATCAATGAAGGCCATTTGATTGATGATTTAGATCCTATTAATCCAACCTGACCTACAGAAAGCTAATTACATAGAGTACAGTAGTGTATATCTCCAGCCCCTTACTATTTAAATAATACCACCACTGATGAGCAGCCATCCTTAGAGAGCTAATAGTGCCGGGTGAACCAGCTATTCTGGCAAGGAAGTAACCGGTAGCTACTAGGCTTAGGCTACAAGCACTGAGAACAGTGGCTATCAGGACGAATGCCCGGATGCCATTGCTCAATATGTGACACCCCACACGTGATCGCTTAGCCAAATGGTCGCAGTATTTGCAGGTCCTCTGCCGACCTTTACCTGGGCTCGGGTGATGTGATGGTGGGCTTAATTAGTGTGGGTAAAACCACTAAGATAATAGCAAATTTTTCTCGTTCTAACAGCCAATAATTATTTCAGCCGAGAATGACTGAATAACCCACTAAGATATTTCATGGCACATGAATTATTCAACTCAGTCAGCCATATAGAAATACAACACACACAAAAAGTTAGAGCAGTCTTACATCACAGGATATACCACCTTATTATGTCATCTATTGTTTGTGGTTTTCCCAATTGGTGAGGGGAACTGAACAACTACTTAATGTCAGCCTACCCACCGCATAGCAGTAGGTAAAGGGTCCAGTAAAGCGAGATTAAATATGACATGATCAAAATAGATCCTAAAGCCTGTCCGGAATAAATAATGTGCTTATAAACTACAAGCCAGAGACACAGATGGATAAAATTTGAAAAATTGTTCAGATGTGCCCACACTTGACTGCCATTGCAGGGCTCCTCTAAAAGGTTCTAAAAGAACTAAAACGTTCCGCAGACTGGAATATTTTTAGAGATGTTCCAACTGAGGGAAACCAAGCATTCTACTTGGTACAGCTACAGCTGGTAATTTAGTGATATGAAACTCATAACAACTAATTGACAAAACTGACTAACAGAACAGAACTTATTATCCTACATATAGACTCCTTGTGTATGTAGAATACATGGAGGTATAACCTCTTAACTAGAACTGAACTAGACACAGCTGATGCCAATGCCACTGAAGGTCATAGATTACACAAAATAAAGTTAGCTGAAATAATAGACATCTTCCAACAGAACAGTCACAGGATCATGTGTTAATGTTACTGCATTAGTCACTCCTTGTTATTGCAATAGTGGGAATTAAATCGGCAATTTTTGGGAGGCACAAATTCACTTAGGGGGAAATCACAGGTTATATTGCATAAGATCAGCCTTCAGAAACTTGCCAGAGTATGGACTAGCATTCAGATCACTACGATTATCAACATCTTGCGATAGTACTGGTCTCATATACAGTGACATCTGATAACATTACTTGACGTACATATTTACATGTATATTTATAGACACAAACACACACACTTTTGTCCTAGGTGACCACAACAAGCTAGCCAGAGCCACTAATTGCTCCGAGTGTTGGTGATACCTTCTAGCAATGTAGACCTATTGGAATCAATACTTCCTTATTACAAACACACTCTGTGAACACTCACCTTGCCATCACTTCAGCAATGTCAGGTAACTCTATGATCAAATGTTGACACTTCTTGAGCCATCATTCACAGCTAGTCTAAGTCAGAGACATCGAAAGCAGCTTCACCCACTCCATCCCACTACAAGGAAAAGCAATAGAAAAACAAAACACACTGAAGTGAATAAATGCAATCATGAAATTCAACTTGTACTCTGCAAGCTGATCCTACCAAGAAATTGTTAGAAACAGTTTATCAAACTCTAGCTAAGAGGTATAGTCTCTTAAAAATATTCACTAACACGGCGGTTCTGGATCTCTAGATTGGAGTCAGTTGTAACACAACAAGAGGTAGAGGCATGCATGAACATATACTGTAGTATAATGCAGAAATAGAACGGTCAAGAAAGTGTGGTAAAAAACCACAACATTAATTTTAGAGGTTAGTGACAGGGAAGAAACGTCAGCTCTATATATTATAGAAGAAACATTCCTACACAGGAAACTAGTTGCACACACAGGCATACACTACTAATGAATGACAGGATTCAGTTTTGATCAATACTCATTCACTGATTAAAAATTTCGGTATCACAAGTTACGACCAAGGATGAAGTGATGGTAAAATAACTTAATTAAGTATTACATAAAGATTCATTATTACTACATAAAAATATACAGCTTCATACTAAAACATATTTATTTTTAATTTCTGTAGTATCTGTAATAATAGTTCAAATGTTTCGGCTCCATGTAGCCTTCATCAGTGACTTTTTAAAAGTGATAAAATAAAATACATTTCTTTTCCCATCCTATTTTAATGTATAAATAAGGCTATAGAAAAAACCCAACTTTGTTTCAACACAGAATAGTATGACATTCACTTCTAACATTCAAATAAACTGAATCAAACCTTCTCTTGCTTGCTGCTCTCACACTCCTAGCACTCTTTCTATCATTACAGATTCATCACCCCTTCCTACTAATACCTGTATTAGGTAGACATCTATTGCTACTGGACTTAGTACTGCTTGATTATACTGGCTTCCCTGAGGCTCCATCATTACTTTCTATACTTCTAACCCTAAGGAAAACGGCTGCACAGGTAGCTAACTATCTGTCCTTACTTTCTTCTTCTCTACATGGCTAAATTCGCCAGAAGCTTTTAATAGCCTCAAAGGTTGTAAAACAAGAAGCCGTAAACTCCTGATCAAATGGTACAAAAAATTGGTAAAGGTTACATAGCAAAAGAAAGTTTTAGCCATTGTCAGAATGAGCAGTCTTTTAGACGTCTTTTAATTACCGTATGTCACATATAGCTTTAATATTGTATATTTTATGATTCTTTAAAGTGATCGACTTCCGTGGCTGCATTAATGCAGCCGCTATTGTTTTTGTTCCCCATTTAACTTCAATAAATCCACCTGATATGAATTCTCACTTCAAATAAATGCTTCGCCCAGACATCTTGAGAACTAATGTGGAGTTGTTGGCTGCAGCTACTTACTTACAAATTTCTATATACATAGTGAAGGCCTACTATAAAAGACATCAGCTGTGTTCAGATATCGATATAGAAGCCGTTGATTTCCATCCCATCATATTCATATTTGATTATTAAAGTTCAAACCACTAGTCATACCTAAATGTTTTTTTAATCAAACATTTAGGCTGCTATTAAAAAAAAAAAACATTGAACTTTAATAATCAAGCATGTTTATACCTAGTCAAACAAATATTATCCAAGAAATCCCATCATATTGAACTGCTGCACACTAACCACTATCAATACGATAAATATATCTCTGGCCAACTCTTAGACACACTTCTGAGGATCTCATGACCCATACTGATTGTAGACAAGTTCAACACCCTATCATCCCTAACATCATTAGGGCTATTCCGGCTTGTCACCCAAGGGGGAGGTAAGTTAGACAATGTGAATGGGGGGGGGGCAATCGACATTAAAGTTAATCATGCAATACACCTTATAAGATGTAATTCTGTGTCAAGACTTAGATAAAAAATTTCCCCCCACTCTTTTTTTTTGTATTATTTATTTTTCCTACTTAGCCTTACACCTTAGCCACTGTCATCATGTATACCACTGTTAATTAAAAATTGCCAGTACACTAATGGGAAAAAACAACAACACAATCTCACTAAAGTACTAGGGAGGTGGGGGGGGGGGCATTTCATTAGTTACAGTGGCCGAGTGTTTACTGCCACTCCTGACGATAATATGGAACATGTATATGAAGAAAACCAAAATGAAACAGGTTTTGTCACAGCAATTCTAAATCTAATAGTACGGCACGTAAATTGCCCATTCAAAATTGTGTGGGAAAATCACTCTTCAATTGAAGTCGCACAGAGAAAGTGAAATAGCACGTAACTAAGTGAAATAGCACGGTAACTAAGTGGAAACTAAGTGAAATACCACAGTAGCTAAGTAAAATAATACGGATAAGTGTGCACGCATGCAGTATTAACCTTGGAAACGTACAGTTGGAGAGATTCTAGTTGGAGATAATGTCATTCTGTACCACAGAAGCTCTACCCATATTAGACGGAAAGTTTTCAACATTTTAAGAGGAGCAATAGGTTGAAATCGAAATTCCAGAGGAATCTAACTGAAATACAAAGATAGTGAGTGACTGATACAGTGTAGCTACAAGTGCAAATGATTAAAAAAAAAAAAGATGGCCTACTATTAGCGAGTGACAGCACGGGTAACCTGTACTTTTGGGATCAACAGCACTCGTAAAGCAATTGAAATAGCACTCTCTCAGTACTATTTCAATTGCTTTACTAGTGCTGTTGATCCCTAATAGCACTGTTACCCATGCTATTACTCATTATTCGATAACCCACACTTTCAGCAATGATTGGCAGCAGAAATGATTAGTTCAGACAGTTACATGCTTTACAAGTTTGGCGGGGAGAGGTGTTTAAAGAAAACTCTGTTTTTTTTGTCATGTCAAATAATTTGCAAAACTCCTAAATACAATTCATTAGCTATCTATTAAACACTACACATCACAGTATTTAGTACACTTACTTATTCCTGCCATTGCAGTCCTCTTCTCCTTTATCATCACTCACGTGTAGCACAAATACAGCCTAGCCAACAAAACGAACCACCTCCTAAATCAATCTTGCAGGGTCACCAAGGACAACTTTCCACAAAGGTCGAAGGTGACAGCTAGCAACAAGAGCGCGCGCAAAGACATCGCGTGAGGTCAAAGGTGAGGGTCAGCCGTTCTGCACATAACGTCTTTCGATTCAATTGATTCCGCGGGAAAGTGAGTTCCAGGTGCTCTCTAACTTTCGGGCGCCTACCTGTTAGCAAACCAGTTTTCTGGCCACCTCCCCTTCTCGATGATAAGCCCTACTGAAACGAGTGTGAGGAGATTATTGTAGTCTTGTTAATAGTGTTTATCTCGGCATGGTCAGGTAAGGGAAGCCTTTTATCAAGCTAGCTAGATGCATATTCAGTGTGTGTGTGTACCTGTAATAGATTAGTGAACCATTTTTGCTGCTGGAAAACTCTACAGTTTCAGTTTGTGTACAGTTTTCTGTACTTAGCTATTCACTTCATTTGTTTATTCATCCTTACTTAGCTAGCTAGGTCACAAAATATTCATATAGCTATATTTAGCTGGCTATTTCAAAATAATTTTTATATAAAATAAGTATCATTATATTATATACATTCATAAAAATTATCACTGGTCATCACAATACTGTAAAATAAAAAAAAATGAGTGATATATCAGGAAGAAGTTTTGCACAAGAATAAATAATTAAAATAATGGAGTCATTAGTGAGGTATTATTTACCTGTCAAGGCTTGGAGACAATCTGGGAGCCAGTGTCTGCTCTAGGGAGAAACAATACTGATAAAGTAAGCCAAGAAATACAACATCAAACAGCTGCGCTCTTTACAATTTATAGCGGGGGCGGGGCCTCGGTTAGTTTTATCAATTGGTGGGCGGGAAGCTTTGAATTACCCGCGCTAGCTAAGTTAGCGGTCGTTTTTACTATTGCGAGCAAGGCGGATTTTTGTGGTTATTTGTAGTGCGTGCGGGTGCGCGCGCGTTGCTATGTCCCAGCACCCTTAATCCCAATACCAAAATTTCGGTGCTATTACACCTCCATATTAATATACTAATTTTGATGTCACCAAGTTTAAAACACTGATTGGCAAAGATGGAAGTTGTTCAAAGTGGCTGAGCAACCAACTAAGTCGCTAAGTGTAACGTTCCATTATGTTTTGCTGCACAAAACACTAACAATCCTAGTGAAGGATGGGGGATAGGGAGAAGAGAAAAGAAAATGTTCAGTATGATAACTTATTCATAAAATTTGATCAATGGTGCAGTTACACTGCAAGAAGTACTAGGTTGGAAGATGAGTTTGCAGGGATCAAACCCCCTGCCAAAGGCAATGTTTCATCTCTAAAAATAACAGGCAATTAAAAAGCTAGTATCAAAGATGTAACAGTTTGTGACCTTCAAGCTTGTTGACCTGCCAGCTTGTTGACCTGCCAGCTTGTTGACCTGCCAGCTTGTTGACCTGCCAGCTTGCTAGCACTCATGCCTTACTTACAAGCTGTAGTAGCAGTAGTACTTTGTAACTACATTTATAGAAACATTTGTAGAAACATTTTGTATCTCTTTAAACACATACATAAGCTGTCTGTAAAAGTTTTATATATAAGTGAACAGCTAGCCTGGCCAATAGTTAGCCAGAGGGGCTACCTCAGTGTCAGTCATACTCAACAATGTAATTAAAGCTTCCCTTACATGTGAGCTTAATTCATTAGTTCAAGGGTGGCTTCAGCAGCTTCATTGCAACGAGGTTATTCTTGTTGAAATTTCATCACCTCCCCCTCTGTAGTTTTATATTGCTACTTTATTGATATAGAATTAGCATTAATTTTAAAAAATCAGACTTTATGAACCATTATACCCTTCTTAAATTAAATAAAACCAAACTTCTTTTTGGAAGCTGATATTAATTATAACTAAATGTGTGTGTGTGTTTATATTATTATATATACATAGTACTTATTACATGAGTCAGAGTGTGATATGGTGAAATATTTCATGAGGGAGGGGGGCAGGGAGTGAAAATAAAGCCTGAGAGTGGTTTATTCCACACTAGAAATCTTAACTACTGTAGTTTGTACTAGGACTGGTAACTCATAGCATAAAATAGGTTCAAAGGGCTCCCACACCCCCAGCTGATATTTTAGCAGCTGCTCTAACCCTGGTTGAATAGGCTGCACCCAAGGAAGGTAGCTGTAAAAATGGGATAAGTGGCTAGTTTTGGTGTAATGAGCTTGGCAGTACAGCATGTGAAATAACAGGTGAAATATCATGTAGTCATGTACCTAAAGATATTGTGAAGATATCTAGGGTAGAATATATATGTGACAGGCTCTGGGAAAACCAGGCATTTCTGCCAAACCAAAAAAAATGAGTTTTTTATATTAAAAGCTACAATTTATCTCAACTTAGTGCTAAAATACTGGAGGGTAAAACCTTTGACTCGCACAGAAACTGGCATAGACTTAGAACTTGAACTTGGCATAGACTTAGAGTAAGCGTCACTAAGACTAATTCTGCAAAAAACAAAAATAGGTGAAAGAAAGAATTTTTCCGATGACTTAGTTCTGAAGCCTATATGTATCTCAATTTCAATTTTTGCCCGAAATTCCTGGTTTGTCCAGAGCCTGTCACATATATATATATTTATAGCCCGTTACCCGAGCGACCGCGCTTGTCGTTAAGAACTATAAATCTGATACAGTCTGGTATGCTCGTAAGAAAATGTATTAGCGGGGAAAAGTCAGATATAGTTCTTAGCAACCATAATTATGGTGGAAGGCAGATCAAAGCAAAATGGAATAATGAAGAGTTTGGGTACTTTAATACAATTACTAAGATAGCTAACGCTATACTTTGCTCGTTGTTTATGTTTGGGCTATAAAATAGTTATAAACCAAAATCATTAGGTTTGTATTTCGATTTGTAAATCCTCGCCACTCGGGCTGCGCCCTCGTGTCTCGGAGTTTATAAATAGCATACAAACCTCAATTTTGGTTTATAACTATAACATATATATATATTATATAATATATATATATATATATTATTTATTTATTTATTTATTCCAGGCTAGATATCTTTACAATGTAATTTTAGGTAGCTAGGTGGCCCTGAAATGACTCAATAAGTCAGTACTATTTCACAGTATGTTGTTTTTCATGCAGTATATTAGGTAAGCTCATGTAACAACCAGCTTAGCAACAGTCTTCCTGTTTCTTATAGCAACCGTCCTTATTACAGCAACCTTCATCTGGTGTACCTACTGAACAAGGATGGGAATTTCATGCTAACTAGTGAAAGACATTTGAAGGCAAGAACATCAAATATTGCATCCACAATTAGGAGATTGAAAACAGAATTGTATGTACTTAAAACACACTTGATGTGGAAGGATGGGTCACCCTGGGGTTGCAATACTAGGAAAGGTAGTCTGCCACCAGAGATTCTGTGTAGGCAAGGAAGGTTAGTAAAGCTAATTACTAGGGACAACTCGTGATTCTCTCCTCCCAAGCACAACAGTACTTCTGATTAGTTTATTTTATGCTTGAAGTAAGAATCTGAGAAAAAACAAGTGGGGTAAGCCAGTTATAATATAATAAACCAGTCCTGGCTAATTGAATGTCACAGAACTAAAGTGTGATTATATAATAATCTGAATAAAAGCGAGAAACCATTGAGTGAATAGGGAAATGAATTAGCAGAAATTATAATGAGAGATAAATGTGACCCAAGACTGGAAAACCAGGCATAACGCAACACATGTAAATGTCGAGAAAAGATCAATCAATTTCTTAAAAATATATTAAATAAGCATAGGAAAGGAACAGTTAGGTTTAATATATCAAGAACGACTTAAACTATGGCAATAAAACTTAGAGGGCGCAATATCTGGATGCCAACAACTTTGTAAGTGCAAAAAAAATTTTTATGGAGTCCACATTGTGCCTGGTTTTCCTGTAGATGGTCACAAATGTGCATGTCTGTACAAGAGAAAGGCTAATTAATTATAAGTAAAGTTGAAATTGAAATTGTAGGACAGCTCATATAAGTGTGTAAAAAATAAACACATGTTAGCATTGGATTGAAAAAGAATGTTTATTAGAACACAATAGATAAGCTTAGATCAAAGAAAAAATTAGACAACTTATTGATAATAACAACAACATCCCAAGAGTCTAAAATATCCTCAAACAATCTACAATGGAAAACGCTTTATTATTACATGGTTTAAATTTATCGCCAGACCGAAAAGTAATTCTCTCCCAGACATAATTATATTATTGCTGTGAAGGAAGGACTAAGTAGGGTTAACTACTAAAACTACTAAATAATAATTATATAATAATAATAGTATAATAATAATAATAATAGTATAATAATAATAATAATAATAATAATAATTATTATTATTATTATATAATAATAACAATAATAATAAATAATAATAAATAATTAATAATATATAGTAATAACAATATTAGCTGTAGTTAGTAATAAAAATGACTTCATTATGCCACACCTTGAAAATGAAGTTAAAAACTAATCATTTCAGATTGAATAGGCTTTTCAATTATTGACAGCATGAATTTTGAACCAGAATCAGATAATATTGCATCTAGAGCAACCTAACAAGATTATCACCAGCCAACCATGACTAACACTTGTTAATAATGTTAGAACAATGTGTCATTTAGTATTAAGTTTCAGTTCCAATGAAAATCCATTTTATAAAAACAAAAGTAATACTAAACTCACAAATCATATAAATACGTAGCTAATTGAGTTTTCCAATAAAAATGATTAAAATTTTTATTAGAAATGCTACTGAATGGATTCTTATAGTTGAGAGAAGCCGTTATCACCCCTCTCAGATTGGTGCTGGTGAAGTATGCTCCTATATTGTAAGTATTTCCCGTATTACATTACATGTATATAGCTTTTACAAATTGTGAATCCAATTGATAAAAAAGCAAAGTATTTCTTCATTTCTTTCAGTTTCACTTTGGAGAAACTTTTAAAGTAAAGTTTCAGGAAACCATCACAACAGAATATTTCACCGTTTCCATCCCAAAGATTACTATATATCCACCATCCATTCGTATACAAGGAGTTAATGCTAGTATATGATGCGCAAATGAATATCTTCATTTACATAATGAACGACATATTCAGTTGAATTTGTAATTTTACAGCTATACTTATGTTACATCTTCTTACAATGAATAATAATCATACAGTTGTTTATTAACAATAGCTAAAATATTGTATTAATATACGATTACAATAACACAATGAGAATGAAATCTGAAGTGGCCAGTGGTGTGTAGAGCATGATAATTAAGATTTAGATGAGTGGAAGCTGGGAGAGAAGTATGGAGATGTCAAGAAAAGCAATATAAGTAAAATAACCTGAAAATATGTAAAGTAATAGCATTATAAAGTTAATGGGGATTTAGAAAATGTGCATCATCCCTGTTGTGGATCAGCTTTAGTGAACTGGGTATTGCTGCCACCTGAGAATTACCTCTCCTACTTAGCAGGTAAACGCTAAGGCAGGGGATACCAGCCCAAGGCAATGAAGGTTTCAACCTCGCTTTCCCTTGACTAGTTCTTAGGTTTGAATGTAAATTTACCAAGGTAATTCTGACAAAAAAGACAAAAATGTAGTGCATATATAGGTAAGCATAGATGTGTGGAAGATACAAAGTACATTTAAAGGAATTTGGACAATGGAGTTGTGTGTTGTAGCTAAAAGGACTAAAGTGCAGATGGACAAATAGCAATAACTGAATGGATAACAGATTAAGTGAATGGATGAAAGGAACGTAATGAACCATAAGTCTTTAGTTAAATGTGTATTCTACCACAATCCCATGCTAATCCCACAAGCACACACAATAATACTTTGTCCTTCATTATCTTTCAGTAACAGCTCACAATAGTTTGAGATACATATTTTAGTAAGTTATCTCAGTTCCTAAGTTAACAACAACAGTTACATAAGATAAGTCAAGATAAGTCAAGATAAGTCAAGATAAATGTCAAAGTTAGTGGGATAGCTTCACTTGCTTGTAAAAGGGTTTAATTACATGTAGTAATCTGTTTACCACAATTAGATAAATGGTCTGGCTGGCAATACTAGTCAACAGCTCACAATAGTTTGAGATACATTTAGTAAGTTATCTCAGTTCCTAAGTTAACAACAACAGTTACATAAGATAAGTCAAGATAAGTCAAGATAAGTCAAGATAAATGTCAAAGTTAGTGGGATAGCTTCACGTGCTTGTAAAAGGGTTTAATTACATGTAGTAATCTGTTTACCACAATTAGATAAATGGTCTGGCTGGCAATACTAGTCAACAACCATACATTCTAGATAATAAGCTATTTACTCAAGATAATGCTCAATCAATCCTAATTGTCCAAATTTATTGTTTTAGAAATATGAACCTGATACACTGAACCTGCCTTAACTAGATGAATGTGTCATGATGGGAAATTAGATCCAGTTGTCTTGGCTTGCTTGGCAAGCAAGCAATCAATGCACCAGCTGATGTACACCAGATGGAAAATTTCTGCCTTGATTTCATTACTGTTGCTCCACAGAACATCTCCACCATTTTACAATAAAAAAACACTTGAAATCAATTTCTTACCAGCAAATAGTATTGTTATTCTAGCCCTGAACCAAAAAAGAAAAAAACAACCCAGTAAGCTGTATCCAAGTAATTTTAACCAAAAAAAAGCCATATTATTCAATTTGCATTATTAATACAGTAACTGGAAGCAATGTTTCAAGCTTCACAATTCTATCTCTTGTTGTAATGAGACAAGAGCATCTTATGGAGTAGTGATCCCTACTCAAGTCAAGTCACTAGAAATCACAACAGCTTCCTCCTCCTGTGTTAATACCAAAATGACTGCTTTTTAGTACTTTTGAATTTCATTTTTAAATAAAAGTCCTCAAGGCCTTTCAATAATAATTCGAAGTTCACAGAAATTCCGATTAGCTATGTAGCTGATAAAACGCCCTTAGCACAACCAATAAAATTGACGGCTAGATCATCTCTATTAAGTTATAGTTATAAACCAAAATTGAGGTTTGTATGCGATTTATAAATCGAAATACAAACCTAATGATTTTGGTTTATAACTATTTTATAGCCCAAACATCAACAACGAGCAAAGTATAGCATTAGCTATCTTAGTAATTGTATTAAAGTACCCTAACTCTTCATTATTCCATTTTGCTTTAGTCTGCCTTCCATCATAATTCAGCGAGCGAGCGAAGCGAGCGAAGCTGACTATCAGTCGTGTTCAATTGAGATTTCAGATATATTAGTATGTATACGTACATCAAAATATTTCGCCCGCGCTTCTAATTACGTAAGTTAGGTAAAGCGTTCACAGGTCCAGTATTCTTCAATTAACTAGCGCGGAGGATCCTGCTGCACTGCCTTACGCAACGTTTCAACCAAAAAGTTTATAGCTACTCTCTTCTTGAAACAATTGTGAAGTCTTTGTCAAGCTGCGCTTCTTTGCCACTGCTTTCGATGTTTATTCAGGTAATTCTGTTATTGTTACTACACATGGGTTCCACATCCTTAGTCTGGGATCAGAGACTTTAGATTCTCTGATGCTAACTGAGAATGGAAAGGGTTATACGGTGCACTACAGTTAGATGTAATTTCTGTCCTATTTTTCTGTAAAAAGAGTCTGCTCGCTCGCCATGCATTTGCGCTATTCGAGCGCACCACTAATTTATTGGCGAGCGAGCGTAGCGAGCGAGACAGTATTAGGGGTGGATAATGCAAAATCGGGTATATGTTATATATATGTATGTATGTATGGATGGTACGTATCTTCTTTAAACGCGCGAGCGTAGAACGTTTTTCTCCTAAAAACACGGCTATTTAGGCTTGACTCCAGTTTATTCTGAAACTACAGCATTAAGCAAACCTTACTTTATACTTAAGCTCCAAAGTATGAGAAAATTCCTGCTAAAACGCTTGTTTTCAAGACACAAAAAGTTGATTCGACAGGTTACTATGGCATTGAAGACCCTTTTCCAGACTTCATTTCAAAACTTCGCCGTTTTATGGGGGGATACGAAGTGCCGGTTGTTGGTTGTCAAGAGCTGTTGGTAGTCAGAATGCCGTAGTATTAATGCTATGGAAGCTACTACTTCTCGAGGGAAACTGAGATAAGTACCCAATTCCATATTTGTTAGCTAAATATGCAAAATTAACTCTGGCCTTTCTTTTTTGTAGCTAAAAGCTAGTCAACAGTGACTGGTAAATTCAAATAGTCAGATTGGCTCAAATTTGGTACTACAAAAGCTACCACTGCTCAAGAAAATGAGGTAAGAAAGTAAATTTGTATTTGTGTGCTAAAATTGATTGTCTTTTGTTTTTGTAGGTGAGAGCTTGTTGTCAAGAATTCAAGTAACTTCAATTTGATACTACAGAAGTTATCAATACTCAAGAATGAGGTAAGTAGTAATTCCGTATTTGTTGGCTAAAATTACAAATAATAACACTGGTTTATTTTTTATCGTAGCTGAGAGCTTGTTCAAGAGTTACTGGTGATTGAGATTATCAGAATGGTTGATGTTTGATACTACAAAAGTTAACATTAATCAGGTAAGAGAGTGATTTTGTATTTGTTTGCTGAAATCAAATGTCATAACTGCTATTATAGTGTTTGCATGAAGTAAGCTAAAAATAGTAACATTTTATGTTACCTAGCTATCAGGCTCGCTCGCCATTTGTGCTCAAGCACACCACTAGTTTGTATATATGTTTGGACGTACGTATGTCATTTTGTACTTTGACCCTCGCGTTTTTGTGTTAGTTATGTGGTCGACCCCGTCCCAAAATTGCACTAAACAGAATCCTCTGGTTTATCGATCAGTACCCGTATCACCCTAGAAATTGAATTGTTTACCGTTTTGAATTCTTTTGTGGGTGCAGTTTTTCTATTCGAGTTAGTGGCGGTGGTAAGTCAATGCGCTCTTTGTCATGGTTATAAGCCGTGCCAACAGTATTTACTTGAAAATACATTGTCCACTAGACTACTGCGAAGGTAAGTCTGTGTAGGTTCATGTCCAGTTGTGTCAAAGCATTGTGTGTTACAACCACAACTTAGCTAAAGAATATCACAAAGAAAACTTTTAAATAACGTGTATTGTTTTGTTGTTGTTTTTTCCTTCAATTCAAGCAGTTGCAGAGAGTTGTTACTATGGCACTGAAATCCCTTTACCCTGTATGCTAAATAAAAAAACTGGACCTTATCAGTAGCTTCAGTGTTAGAAGTTAAAATCATTCATATAAAAATAGTATAGTCTTTAGGCTCGCTCGTCATTTGTGCTCAAGCACACCACTAGTTATGGTTGCTAAGAACTATATCAGACTTTTCCCCGCTAATTCAGCGAGCGAGCGAAGCGAGCGAAGCTGACTCTCAGTCGTGTTCAATTGAGATTTCAGATATATATATGTATGCGTACGTCAAAAATTTCGCCCGCGCTTCTAATTACGTACGTTAGGTAAAGCGTTCACAGTTCCAGTATTTTTCAATTAATGAGAACGGAAAATCCTTGCAATGCCTTACGCAACTTTGTTTCAACAAAAACGTTTATAGCTACTCTCTTCTTGAAACAATATTGAAGTCTTTGTCAAGCTGCGCTTCTTTGCCACTGCTTTCTAAGTTTATTCAGGTAATTCTGCTATTGTTAACTTTTCATGCCTAATCATTGCTATTAATTAGCGATTTCCTTCACAAATCATCTTTACCTATACATACTCATATATTTACTCGCTCGCCATGCATTTGCGCTATTCGAGCGCACCACTAGTACATTTTCTTACGAGCTTACCAGACTGTATCTGATTTATAGTTCTTAACGACAAGCGATGTCGCTCGGGTAACGGGCTATAAATAACATTATAGCAGCCCGCGCTTGTCGTTAAGAACTATAAATCGGATACAGTCTGGTATGCTCGTAAGAAAATGTATTAGCGAGGAAAAGTCTGATATAGTTCTTAGCAACCAAAATTATGATGGAAGGCAGATCAAAGCAAAATGGAATAATGAAGAGTTTGGGTACTTTAATACAATTACTAAGATAGCTAACGCTATACTTTGCTGGTTTGTTAATATTTGAGCTATAAAATAGTTGTAAACCAAAATCATTAGGTTTGTATTGCGATTTATAAATCGCATACAAACCTCAATTTTGGTTTATAACTATAACTTATAGTTCTCTTTTTAGCTTCTTTCTTAGTAGTACTCTATCTGACTGATGTCACAAAATCGAAAGAGTGCACGCTATTCGTGTTCAGTCGAGCTCCTTAGACTACTTACTCACTGAATAAAATAATGTGCAGATACCTCGCTTTATTTCGGACACTATCTTGGTACTATTTTGTCTCCAGTTCATTAGTTGTAGGCAGAAATTACAGTGTGATAGACTTGTTATTTCAGCGTATGGCACCTCCAAATGGAGCCACGGTCTTTGAAGGGGCTACAATAAATGTCTACTGCGGTAGTTCATCGCCCGTGAACTGGACATTTCATCATAATTATGACATTAGACCTCGCAATATAGGTTTACCAGTATCAAATAGACACATAAAAGGCGACAAAAATATCACATTAGTTCATTTGGAAGTAAACGACAGCGGAGATTATTACTGCCACGGAATGGCCAATAATGAGCATTTTAGTATACAGATATATATCGAAGTGACTCGTATAGTTATCGTAGGGATAGTTATTCCAAATTGGGTTGAAGCTGAAGAAGGTAGTTCAGCAACTCTTCATTGTGGTAGTGTAAAACGTGTAATGTGGAACGGTGTTCATTTAAGTAGCCAAAATAAAACGATACGAGGAAACATTATTACATTGTACAATTTGAAAAAGGAACACAGTGGCCGCTACTTCTGTAGGGGCTTTGATATGGAAGGTATATTTCAAGAATCGGCTTATGTATTAGTAGACGCTTATGTCGCTAGAATACCTGAAAAAAATGAAACTTATAGAACAATCCACGAGCGGGTTTTGAACCTGTAGTACGTTCTTTAACACAAAATTTTACTTTCAATATAGTGTCACAGATTTTAAGACAATAATTAGTGAACAAGCAAAGCGAATGGACATTTTAAAATAGCTAGTTAGCTACTTGACCAAAATATAGGTTGGTTTCTTCAATGTAAGTTGCACTCTTATTCCTTCATTTTGAGAGTTATAATTCCATATAGCTAAAGCTAAATAACTGTAGTTATATGTCCAAGTTGAGTTGGCCAGAAAAAAAACTTGAATAACTTTGAACGGAAGCAGCTACGCATCTGGGGTTTGCACCGTTAAAAAGCTCGCGCCGAAGCGTTTAAAAATATTTCCTCAGTATACTCCAAAACCGGAGAGAAAGTGCTATTCCAAACCTCAATTCAAAAGTCTACGGTAATAGACAAAACCACAGGTTTCCCCGCTCAAAACGCGCCCGCTTTTAGGTACGGCTCAATTAATCACGCCGACTGTCTTCATTAAGAATTTGTAAACAATGAGAGGCTTCAGATTGCTGCATTTCTAGCTTTGTATCTCGATTAGCTTAAGTTGCTAGTGTGGAAACAGGATAGTCGGAGTGCCCTGTTGTGTCGTCGAAGGTACAGGACCACCTGGTAAGATGTAGGTAAGATTATTTGTCTACTTGTTCAATAACAAATGCCGTATAGCCAATACATTTCAGAGTGATATAGCTATCATTTAGCTAGCAACTTGTGATACAGCCACACTTAAGTCTTTTGGTTATTTGTGTGCTAGTCAAAAAGCTGTGTTTATACCAATTCCTTTTTCTTCACTACTAGATGCAGTATAATGTTAGGATTAGGACCAACTCAGGCTGCACTCCACCTTCAACTCGGATCACAACTATATTTTGTATGTGTATCATCTCATCAGTTTTCATATAACTGAAACAATTGATAATTTTATTCTTTAGCTACAAGTTAGTAGTGCTGTACTGCTGAATCCTGTTAATATCAGAATATTTCTTGGGACACTGTAGGTAGAATAGACGGCTTTAATCTTGTCGTTTTAAAAGAACGCCTCACCAGTTTGCGATTCCATCTGTTGTACATTATCTGCGGATAAAAAACATAAATAAAGTTGAAATGCAGTCCACATTTACCGCGCTTGCTGTCGTGCCAACTCAACTTGGGCATACTATAGTATCTCGAGGTCTCTCTTGTCTCCTCTTAGTCTATTCTAGTCTCTCTTTAGTTGCTTCTAGTCACTACTCTTCAGTCTCTTTAGTCTCTTCTGGTCTCTTTAGTCTCTTCTGGTCTTTAGTTTCGTCTAGTCATTACAATCTCTTTAGTCTCATTTAGTCTCTTTAGTCTGTTCTAGTCTCTCTTTAATCTCTTCTAGTCTCTTTAATCTCTTCTAGTCTCTACAGTCTCTTCAGTTTTTTTAGTCTCTTTAAGTCTCTTCAGTCTCTTTGGTCTCTTCTAGTCAGTCTCTTCTAGCCCTTCAGTCTCTTCCAGTCTCTTTAGTCTATTCTAGTCAGTCTCTTCTAGCCCTTCAGTCTCTTTTAGTTTATTCTAATGCATTATTCTCTACAAAGAATTATTGGATGAAGAAGAAAGAACCATGTATGATCATGTGTCTCAGTTGGTTACTTCGCTAGCACTTGTAAGTGGCTGTTCTGGTCGAGACATTTGTCGTCCACGTCTTAGTAATGTTGGTGCTGAGTGTGGTAGGTTAACAGGGGGGATAACCAGAGACGGGTAGAAGGAAGCTGCCACCAGAGTTCTAGCAGGCTGATTTAGTCCTAGCCTCAGGTTATTAGGCCTTAGAGGGGTTGTTGGACACAGAACTTAGTGTATGTTTCAATACTATATAGCCAGAACTGAGTTACAGAAGTGCAGACAGCCAGATATATAGAAAACTGTCTGAATGTGGTGTGAGTGATTCAGAACATAAGGTGGTGTATAGAGGGACATGGGAGTGAAGGGAAATAACATAAATGCATTAGTTACAGTGTTCAAGTTACAATTAGTGAATCGGATGGAAATGTGTGCAACTGAATGAATGTGTATGTTTGTGTGTGAGTTCTATATGCAAGTGTGTTCTGAAGGTGTGGTTATTTCACCACACTGAGCATAGATTAGCCTGTTCTGACAATGGAAGAAAGTATTGTTTTGTTTGTAAGTCGAAGAAGCAGTAAACCCTTGCTGACAAGTATTATTGTGTAATATGTAGCATATTTCTTTACTTCACTTGTGAAAGGGATTGTTTTCAAATGACACTCATCATTAGGTGATATAATTCATCACAAATACATGTCATAAACAATAAAACATGTCATAAACAAATTTTTTATAAACATTCATTTATCTTTTCTGCACCGTTATTTATTTTTGAACTTCACTTTGGTTCCATTACCACTTGTATTCATATTGCAATTTTTTTTTTAATATGAGCAAAAAACAGCTAATATTGTGGTTATAACTATGTTGTGTGGAAATATAAGCTCAAAAATTCTTGTATGATATTTGCACTGCTACAATACTAAAAGTTTAAATTAAAATTATACCACTGATCAATATTTCTATTTTATTTTGCTCTACAATGCACCATTGGCAAGATATTAGGGTAATAATGTGTTCATCAATCAAAAAATAACATAAATACATACATTAAAATTGTATTGGGTGTAAATAAGGCAAAAATTGTGGTTTTGCTCAAAAATTTACCCATTCCAATGGGGTTGAAAAAGTGTAGTCAGAAAGTTGGGATTTTCCCTAAAAATAGATGGTTGGAAGAGAGTTGAAGACTAGAAGAGACCGCAAAGATACTAAAGATGGTAGAAGAGATTAAACAGACTTAAGGAAATAGAAGAGACTAAAGAAACTAGAACTTTAAGAAACTTGAGGAAACCAAAAGACTAGAAGAGACTAAAGAGATTGAAAGGGATTGAAGAGACTAAAGAGGCAATTAAAATAGACTAGAAGAGACTGAAAGAAACTAAAGAGAGTAGACAGGACTTATTAGAGTCCCAGAGATGAAATTGATCTTGATTCATGGATGTTCTTAATAATTATAGAGCCATCTTAGTGCACTTGCACTTCTCTGATGCTCGCACGATGTGACTGGCAATGTTCATGCAATATGCAGAAGGACTTTAAACTGAGGTACTTACCGAGCTCAATGAAACGTAAAGTCTTGAATGATTTCAGCTATGCTTCACTCTCATTGATATATTGATATTTAATTAGTCTAGAGTGATTGCACAAAAAAACTACAGACAAATGGTGAGCTAGCCCCAGGTAGATGATTTTATCCTTACAATACATAAAGTAAAGAAGAGAGAACTCAGTAGACAGTTGACAGGAACACTGCAAGAACTTCCTAGTAGTTTCTCTCTCTAGTTTATTGGAAGCCAAGTTTTGTTTCTAGCACCACTGAAGTTGAAATTTGAGAAGATCAGGAGCACATTAGAGAGGGTGGGATAGTTACACAGAGACATCCAAAAGAGAATAAATCATTACCAAATGGTTGACAACTTCATTGCTCAGTTCAGTTATGGTTTTTCAGGACCTACATGTATGTCATTATACACTCGTGGGAAAGAAGAGGTTGGCCATGTACCAAGCATAATATTGAAATCTCTCGCTAGCTTCAATAAAAACCACCCATGTACACAAATACACAAATGTGTAAACATAATGGGGGGGGGGGGGGGATGTCCTGTGCGTGAGATATAGGAGGCCTGCCCCCCCTGTCTTCCCTGTTCATATAAACTCCCATTAATGATTTAACCCATCTGAAAGTGTGGTTTTTGAGGTGAGTGGTGAGGGAGGGCGAGGGGAGGGGGGGGGGGGGGGGGGTTCTTGAGATAAGAAGTCATTCCCTACACTGGGTCTAATACAGACTATAAGATAATGAAGAAACTGTGAGAAATGCACCTTAAAGACTAACATTGTAATAATGTACGATAGTAAATTGCAAAGGTGTAATTCTTTGAACTTCTACTTTAGAAGTAGAGTAAGAGACTATTAGCACAGAAGCTCCTAGAAGTAATTTATCTCCACACAAAAATGTTGTAGTGCATTACCGGAACAGCCTTCGTCTCTTTCAATCTATTAGAGTCGGTTACAGGTTTTATGGTATATTGCAATCAGCCTCAGTCCCTACTTTTATGTATTCTCTTGCAATGTCCTAGCTTCCTGCTGTATTTTTCTCTGTCATATTATTCTTTTTCAAGTGCATGAAAATTTGCTGTACCTTACAGCTTAAGTTTCCCTGTAAAAAGACTTTTTTAAACGGAGTGTATTGCCAGGAAAGGATCTAAGCCTTCAACTTATTGACTCTTACCATCTCCTATTGTGTATTCTGGTCTTAGTATAGTAGGTGAGAGCCTCTTACATATACAGTCTGGTAAACATATATTCAGCTTACAGTTATAACAATCTATTGTCAGTTTTATTGCAATACATGTACTATCTTGCAATCCCCTTTTACTGCCTTCATTCAAAACTTAACAATGATACTCTAACAATAGGTACAGTCGCTAACTCATTTTAAGTATGCAGCAGAATAGAGCGGTGAGACAGTAAGCAACAGTCCCTTAAAAGTGAAATAAAATCTGGTGATCCCATTGTTTGACAAAAATAGTAGATTATATGACAACATGAAAGACTGTATAAGAGATTGTATGACACTGTAACAACCTAGAAAGGATTGCAAGATACAGACACAATTAGACTACAGAAGCTATGTTTTACAAACATGCATTAAGGTTATTATATTATCAGATTTTGTAAACATAGTAGCTATATCTACATTATTGTGTAATATGCATTTTAAGCAGTGTAGAAAACTTTCTAATCAAATTAGATGTACCTCTGAGTATATTATTGTGTAATAGTTTGACCGTCACTCAGAAGAGTTTAGCTTTATATTAGGGCAGCTTAATTGTGATACATATAGTACTGGCAATACTGCAAGTTAAGTTGCAGGGCTGTAGACAGGATTTAATTGTTCAAAGGGGATGCACAAACTTGTATATCTAGAACTACATGTGTTCGTAAACATCAGAGTCATAAGGCAACCAGTACATATTCAGTCAAGCATACTCAGATATTGTGTCCATTCAAACTCAGTAGTGGCATAAAAGTGATTCATAAGTAACAATAATTCACACAAAAGAAACTAACGAACTTTGACTGTTCTACATCAGAGAATTTGACACCTGATTATTTACCTGGTTATTATAGCCACAGCTTTCTTGACGTTTAAAATGTTTGATAATGTAACTATGCATTAATAATAATTGTAGATATTTTTGTGCCATAAGAGGCTTTTCGAACCATCAATGATCTTTATTCAGTGATGTATTTGGTCTCATATAAATATGATAGATAAAGATGATTTCAACTCTACTAAAGAAAGACGACTCCACCGCAGAATTTACGATAGGTAAAGATGGCATTTGTGGGCATGGCCAGCCAGCCCACATGAAGATATGTGAAGGAACTATGAAAATATGTGTGTGTGCACGTATTCAGAACTTATGTGTGTACATATCAGTCAGTTGGTCATAGTTATATTTAGTATCAGTCAGTTAGTTATATTTAGTATCAGTCAGTTAATTATATTTAGTAGTTATATTTAGTTGTTGTTCAGTAGTTTATGTGTTGATTGTATGAATGACAGGAGGACTGCAGTGTTTGGTGTGTGTGTTGTTAGGCGTGGTTTCATGTGTGTATTTAAACTTGTAGTCATTCCTGTCATCTTTAGTCTTGGTTGTACCTGTAATACGTTGCTGGTGCTATCTCTTTGAATTAAAATACGTTTTAACACTTCTTATCCTAACCTACGGGGAGGCTACTAGCTACTTGCTGGGAGGTGAGAGAGAAGACCAAGATTCAGGTGGCAGCGTTACTTTCGCTGTTTCCAGGTGCGAGCATAATCAACTGGAGTGTGAGACATCCACCCGACCCATTAGCCACAGCATTCTACATTATTTTCCCATATTGTTAGTTTTTTTTAATTTAAGTACATAGCCAGCTAAAAGAGCATTTCATTCTTGAAAACAAAATAGTTTGATTGCCCAGAAATTTGCCTGATGGAGTGTTCAAAATAAGGCCATTTAAGGTTAACACTACCAAATAAGTGTGCCCTTACAGTTTTGTAATGCTTATTATTATTATGGGACCTTGCAGTTTCTAGCAGACTTAAAGTCTTGCTCCTCAGTAAACATGCTTGTCATGAACTTATTAGTCATACCTTGTACAGATTTATATTATAGTATTTATCTAACAGCTTTTGTTCCCTTCTCCCTGGCTGTTTGCAAGTAGGCTCTTATCTGTCCTATACCTAGTATTTTCACCAGCTATAGCTTAGTGAAGTGATCTAAGCCAAATTTTTAGCTTTGACCATGATAATATAAGTTGATCAGACTCAACACTAATGGTAGCTACCAACCTAGCCTTTGTCCCACCACAAAAGTTGTGCAGTAATTGATGTGTACAGTAGTCAGTAATTTCAATGTAGAACAGATAGTCATTTCAACAGTTCATTGATACAAGTAGTTCAATGTCTTGACATATTGCAGTGGAGATTCCTTAGCTACCTTGTGGACAAAATGATCCTAAGTCCATTATCTTGCAATATCCAAAGAAACAAATCTTCTGCAAATTCACATAAAAAAAAAAGATTTGTGTCCCACAAGAAAGAATATTAAACTGGAGACATTATTATTTTATAATATGAAGTTTTTATTGAGTGTATAATTGATGTTGAAAGATAAAAGCAGGGGAAATTAATTGTATATTTCTGTCTACATTACTCTCATGCCACCATACAATAAATTTACTGTCCTAGAGTAATGTGTAATACTTCAGGCAATGTAGCTATAAAACTCCACATCCAAAAATGGAAACATTTCTCTTGCAGTTTTCATTTGTAGCCTGTTGTTGCTGTTTTTTCATGCCACAAATAACATCCGAGTCATATGGTAACAAATCGAAGTGTAAATCTTTCCCCATGTTATTTTAAAGCAATTACCATTTAAAACCATTCCCAAATGAAATAGTAGCATAATACTCATAGCTTTAGTGCTTCACGAAGTGTCTGAACTTCCTTTTGAGGCAACTTCCAGCACTCTGGACTTTCCAGTGATGAAATTCTTTATCAACAATATCAGCTAGGAAGGTCATGGCTAGGTAGTAGTATACCAATAACTCATAATCTCCTCAAAATGAATATTGTAGCTAGTGTATAAATCTGCATAAAAGATCAAATAATTATATTAAAACTATTTAGCTACATATAACTTTATGGACTTTGATAATAAATATTACATCATGTCAAGTTATGACAATTAGCTAGCCATTGAAAGGTTTGCACTATACTTTTATTTCACCTGCTGTGGTTGCACGCTTCTGAATCCAGCTCCACCTGCACTTAGATTGGAAACTACAGCAAATCAGAGGCCTGGCAGTAAAATTGTCATGGGCGAGATCTGTTTTAAATTATGCTCTCATAATGAATTGGAAAATGAGGGCACAAGATATCATAGTGCGTGGGTGTGATTTTATGTAAATCTGGGTGGGGCGATTGCCTATCTGCCTCACCCCGTGCTAGGAATATAGCGGCCTTAGCCAGTTGATCTTCCTGAATGCGTGCTACGTCCTAGTAGAGCCATGTGGTAAAGGGTCGTCAGCGTACTGTGATGACGTACTTATAGATACACCTATTTTTAGTAACAAAACATTAGATCGATTATGGTTACAGTATCCTGAAGCTTGCGCGAAGTGTGTGTCTTTCCGGCAGTACCCTGAGCGGGTGCCACTGAATGGTGAGTTTCTCTTACGCTAAACTAGTTCAAGATGGCTACCTCATTTGGCCACATCTTAAGCTAGCTAGCCATAGCTATGTACCGGTCAGTTTTTTTTTGTTTTTGTTGTTTCTTGGGGAGGGGGGAGTGTTCCAAATTCACTAAAACGCAGTCAATAATATCATCAATTGCTCATGACATTGAAGCTCTTCCTAGCACTTAGTTTTGAAGGGACTAGTCTGGTGTAGCCAGACCCTTTATCTAACCGTTATGTGGAGAAAGGGTTTGGGGGCATTCCATGTAACCTTGGCTGTTCTAGAGCCAAGATTTTGGGATGTGGTTAGTTAACATTTTTTGTCATCTCCTAGGCAACCCTCGGTGACATCTTACAACAAGTGTATATAAAGGAGCTGGCGTTCGTGAACTATCAAAGTGTTGGTGATTGCTGCGCCTGCGCACAATACTCTGTGGTTGTGTTTGGGTCAGCGTGTCCAGCAAACTGTGGGTGCTGTAAAAGTAATTAGATAACCAACCACTACTGCGTTACTCTAGAAAATAAGAATCCCAGGATGATTGTCCCCAGACCCTTTCTCCACATAGCAGTTCAACTTTCAGAAAAATAAAACCGGTAAAAGACCACACCCCAACCATATCCGCCATGAATATCATTTAGTTTCAATGAATATGATTAATTATCAATGAAGTGACTTGTAGGTAGCTCTCGTTTAATTAGCCTATGATGTGCTCGAGGCTTGCTGAGCTAGCTGAGTGCAGTGGATGTTCTATTTTTATCCACCAATGAGTGTGCCTGAGTATTTTTATCAACCAATGAGAGTGCTGAGGTAAGATTATGTAACATTAGTTTTGATATTGTCTAGACAAAAACCGGGAAAAGTCCTTCAACCGGGTGTGAACAGGGAAGTGCTAAAAAACAGGGATTTCCCGTCAAAACCGGGAAGGTTGGCAACTATGAGTTAGCCCTAACCGACCCATAGTAACCACAAGTATATAATTTAGCCACACCCCACATTTAACTTCTAGAAATTGTCAACTATTTGGATCGTTTTGAAACTGCGATGGAATTCTCTGCCATTAAACACCCAGATGTATTTCATACGCTGAGTGTGGATGACCCAGTTAGAGTCCAAGCTACCAGGTAAACATTGAGTTTCTTGGCTACAAACTTGTCACTCTCCTAATGGCTCAATAGAGCTAGCTACATTGCATCTATTGTTTAATAAGTGAAGCTTAATGCACTTATTGGGATATGGTACGAAAAGCTTATGGTGCACTGTTTGCACTGGGTGTTGTTTCCTATCCGAACCCCAATTACAAACTTCTGGCTGAGGGCCTATAGAGTTTCTGCATAACATCCATTTTTTGTCCCCGTCTACAAGGTCATTATTTGATATTTTCCTGTCCAAGATACAAAATCAATTTGGTGCAGTCTTAGCCCTTTCCCTGGTGATTTTTTAAGCAGACTTATAGTCAATATAATAGCAAATCAATAATTAACCCTCTCAACAAGCAGTGATTTTTATTTTTCTAAATTAATAAATGAGTATAGAAGCAGGACTTCAAAAACGTACCTAGCAACAATATACCACGTGATGATACATGTATTGATCAACATTTTTGG
>WLWD01005108.1_pt1 | contig 43329 bp, 30 predicted proteins | sample 6712731 | NCBI WGS metagenome assembly WLWD01 (sample SAMN12718690, study PRJNA576275) | sponge metagenome | isolation source: marine sponge | host: Mycale hentscheli | place: New Zealand: South Island, Marlborough, Capsize Point | collected 2014-11-01 | reverse complement strand
CCCCAACTCACATAGCCCCACCCCCAACTCACATAGCCCCACCCCCAACTCACATAGCCTCACCCCAACTCACATAACCCCACCCCAACTTACATAACCACACCCCCAACTCACATAGCCCTATCCCTAACTCACATAGCCCCATCCCCAACTCACATAGCCACACCCCCAACTCACATAGCCCCACCCCCCAGCACTACTCCCCACCCCACCTGATAAACCAGCTCCCTCCAGCTCTCACCACCACGCCCTGTCTAATGTGGGTGGATACCTTGGAATTATACTTGTAGCCATTCTTAGTGCAATACTTGTCCTCCACCAGCTGTCTGGACTGCTCGATCATCATACGACCAAACGCTGTCACACTCTACACACACACACACACACGCATGGACGTCCATAACCAATTAGACCTTTACCTCTCACCTGCGACACTTCAATGCACGGCAACTTCCCCACTGAAGCTCCAGTAAACCCGTACACAGAATTGGCGCTAAGTTTCAGGGCCAGCTGCCTCCCATCTAACACCTACACCACCACAAAAAAAAAAAAAAAAAAATCCTAAATAAAGAAAGAAAAAAAAATTGACACAGAATGCTAGAGATATGTAATCACACATCTTGCTAAACAAATTAACAGCCCCATCGTCAATTTCTGCACTATATATGTCATTGCATAATGTATTGCAGTACATTCCTTTACTACTGAGTCTAGTAATGGAAGATCTGCTGTATTTCAGGAAGTACAACATCTGATAACTGCTTACCTTTCTTTTAAAGGAATCTGTTTCACTCTTCAGTTCTGCTTTAGCTCTTCACCACACAAAATAAAACAAGTAAAGAACCAAAACAAGCATAAAAAAAAAGCAACAGTAACAACAAAAAGTTGAAGAATTATCCAGCAAATTTTTTTTTAGTTTTACACAAAAAATGAAAAGACTTACTTTTTCCTGGCTGTTAGTAAGTTCTCCAAGATCTCAGGGAGTAGGCCCCTGAGCACTGAGTTCTTAACGAAGTAGTTGCCAGAGGGGGTCTTGATGTACTGGTCCTGGGAGAGCTTCTCTCGGTCTGAAGGTCTCTGCAGCAGAGTGGTGTAGCACAGGTTGTGGGCCTGCATGATGGATGGGTAAAGGGAAGAGAAATCCAGCGTCGCTATGGGGACATCATAGTAACCTCTCTCCGGTTCGATGACTGTGGCTCCCTCGTACATGTCGCTTGTCTCCGCCTTCACCACCGGCATAATTAACTTGTATTCTTTGGCCTTACGGGGAGGAATAATAATAATATAAAATACACCATTTTATGAGTCACAAATGTATGTAGAGCTTTACAAACTGAGAAGATTGCTACAAATAATATTAATCAAATCATAAAATAATAATAATAAAAAAATAATAATGGCAACACCAGCAACAATAATAATAATAGTAATGATTAATGAATGAATGAATGAATAAAAAATAATCATTGTATAATAGATACAGATTAATAGTACACATTCCTGGCAGCTCTCAATTTGGGATTGTTAACAATGGAATTAAAAAAAAAAAAAAAGGTTACCACAAAAAAAAAAAAAAAAAAAAAAAAAAAAAGTCTTGGCTCTTGTAGATACAATCCAGGCCACCAGTAAATTTTCTCTTCACCATGCTCACTAGCAATCTGACTCAACCATTCAGGTTAATGAAGATATATCTGTGATAAAATATCTGGGATTTATACTGCCTAACCTTTCGGAGAAGCTGGGAGACCACTTTGATCTGTTGTCCTCTGGCCAGCAGATAGCTGAGAGGAACTCCCGTCACACGTGCCATCTCAATGTAGTTGATGAGGCACATGAGCTTGTCCAGGAGCCTCAGAGGAAGGAGCGCGTCTTTCATGCAGTATACAGCCAGACGACGACGAGTGTGCTCATTGCCATCCTAAAAAGAAGATACACTACTGTGAGTGTGTGAGTGTGTGTGTGTGTGAGTGTGTGTGTGTGTGTGTGTGTTTGTGTGTGTGGTGGCTACGTGGTGTAGTGGTTGTGACCCTGAGTTCAAGCCCAACTCAGGCCATTTCCCATCTCGTTTCCCACCAGCCCAACCAGTCCACCCAGCTGTAATTGGGTACCTGGATTTTCTGGGGTGCAAATTTAAGGCCTTTTCTCATGAAACAGCAATGGTCCAGGTGGGACTTCGGGTGTCCACTCCACTTGCTGTGAGGAAAGGCCTGTTCTCCTGCGAGTTCTTAGCCCCGGCTCCAGGAGCTTTGCTTGCACGGCTCACAGTGCTTGCTTAGTGCACAGGCATCCTGGCTCTGCCAGGTGCACGTGACCGCCTAGCGGCAGCAAGAGAGTTAGCATTTGTGTGTGTGTGTGAGAGAGAGAGTGTGTGTATGTATGAGAGTGTGAGAGAGAGAGAGAGAGAGAGAGAGTGTGTGTGTGTGTGTGTGTGTGTGTGTGTGTGTGTGTGTGCAGACCTTCATCACAGGTGTTCACAGATGGAAGGGGGGAAAGTTAGGTGAGGGGGTAAATTTCTACAAAGACTATTATAAAAAACAGCAGCACAATGGCAGTCAAAGGGCACAACAAGCAGCAAAATCTTACAAGTCATTAAACAAACTATAAAGTCCCAGAACAGACACACTTCAGAGAGCATGAGGGAGCCAGAGTTCCCACAGTCAAGCTTTGTGAACCATGACGTGCATGTGTTACCTGCAGATCACTGATGATGGAATGGTGGACATCTTCCTTCTGCTCTTGAAGGAAGTGGTAGCTCACTGAGTTGAGGGTGTAAGAGCGAAGTTTGGTATCTCTGATGAGAATCTGTGGGAGAGGAAAAAAATGGAGGCAGGTATAACTTTAGTTTATGGCACCTAGAAAAACATGTCTTTAATTTGTTTATAAGACCCTTGCACAATATTTGCAACACCTTCACGTGATGTCCACAGTTTTTAATATATTCACAAGATCCTCACATGATGTTCACAAGACTCTCATGTGATATTCACAAGACTCTCATGTGATATACACTCCCAAATTTTAGAAAGACACTAATACCAATTAAGATGATCTGATGCAGATTGATATAATGAATGTCATATTCAATTTTCTGCGCGTGTGTGTTTTTGTGTTTATCAATATTAAATAATGTCTGAAACTTCATAGCTACAAAGGTGTGAGTAACAGTGTAATGGTAGCATGTTCTACAACAATGAAGGCATGTGTACATACCTGATGTTCCTGCCTTCAGTTACAATGCCAACAATGCATACAAAACAAATGGTATCATGATGTAGTAAAAGACACTGAAACACCATTCCCAAATCTTTTATGCAATTCATCTGTCAACCATCCACATACAAACCTAGCAAGTGAAATGGTAGGTATGGTAAGTATCATCACAACGTGGATCACTGGATCGATGGCAAAAAAAAAAATGGTTCTAATTACCCAAATTAAAATAATTTAGTAATCAAATTAACGGAAAGCTGGTGCAAATATTATTAGTTGCAGAGTTCATTTTGCTCTAATTAGCATGACTAATGCAAATTAACAGCCTATTAGCTAACGAACTAGAAAGGGCCCACTGAGAGGCTGCCCCTAGTAATTTAATAAGACTTACATCATCTTAACTTGTCGAGTGCAAATATTTCTAAACATACTCGTTGGCTAGACTAGATGCCATCAGCACCGCCAATACTTGACTTTCAACTGAGTGTACGTGAGAGTGTGAATCACAACAAGCCAGACAATACACAATTAACTCCTGCAACAGGTAATGGTCCCTGAAGACTAGGGCGTGGGAGGAGGAAAGGGGCGGGGTCTCAGCAAACAGAATACCCCAAAATAAAAAAATAGTAGTTGTACTATCACAATATTGACTGTTATGAAAACTAGTTATGTTAAAAGGTGAAGTCTATGGTTTATAGTTTGTGAGTAGAAGAGAAGTCTCACACGTACCTGTACCAGATAAACAATCTCTGTGCACTGCATTTATCCTTGAGCAATAGTGTATGACAGAAGGAATTTAATTAATTTAATTGAAGTCAAGATAAGACTTGACAGCATACATTGGTAGAGTAAATTTGCTTTCATACTCATTATACAATTCCAAACACTTCACTCTGAATATCTAATTGACTATTACATAAAGTTTATGTAGCTAGAAATCAACACATAAAATGAATCCTTTCCTGTAGCTTGCTAATAATAAACAAGTCCATCTGTTGCGTACATGAACTTCTCTGGCTCCAGTGTTGAGACTGGAAAGAAAGAGAGTATGTCAGGCACTTCCTGTCATTTATGTGGTAAACTAACCAAACCACAAAATTCCCTAAAAGGGGTGTGGTGTGTAATAAGAAGAAGAGCAACCTTATGTTGTTATTGTTTTTTAGCAGTCTGGAGTATAGCTCTCAGGAGAGAAGTCACTTGCTTCTAATGTCTACTAAAATGGCTGAGAATTGTACTGAAGAGAAACAATCTACAAAATCCCAAGATGATACTGGTTCTATTGATCAATCAGCCATTCCTATTGAGGAACACCAGTCATTGATTAGTGTAGTGGGCCATGAGTGTGTGTTTGTGAGTCAGCCTCCCAGCAGGTCTGACTGTCCCATCTGTCTTCTGGTCTTCAGAGAGCCACACCAAGCCACCTGCTGTGGCAAGATATTCTGCAAGGCCTGCATCTACAAGCTGAAGAAGAAGAAGCATCCATGCCCAACCTGCAAGACTGAGGACTTCTCCTGCTACCCTGACAAGGGACTCCAGCAAGAACTCTACACCTCCAGAGTCTACTGCCCCAAGAAGTCTCAAAGCTGTGACTGGGAGGGAGAACTGATAGAACTAGACAAACATCTTGATGCAGATGACAAGGATCCAGGAAACTTGGAGAGATGCAAGTATGTGTTGGTCAATTGTGACTTCTGCATGGAACCTTATCCAAGAGGAGAGCTGGCACAACATGCAGGTCAAGAGTGCACCAAGAGACCGTTTACCTGCCCAACATGCGAAGACTATAAATCCACTTATGACGACGTTATTTTTGTTCATTTGAGTGTATGCAAGTGTCGGCCTGTCAACTGTCCCAACAAGTGTGGTCAGATCTTCGAGCACCAGCATCTGGAGAAACACTTGTCCACTCAGTGTGAGCTGGCTCTGGTAGACTGTTATTTCACTGGTTGTGAGGTAAAGGTCATCAGGAAAGACCTTCCCGGGCACTTGGCGGACAACATGGTCGCTCACATGTCACTTCTAGCCTTGGGGAACAGGAAACTAAAAACTGAACTTCAACAACTGAGAGAGTCGATTACCGCAGATAAAATGTTCACGACTAACTGCTTGACCCGCACTCCGTCATTGTACATCAGCTATCCCTGGAAGAAATATGCGCAGTGGTCAGGCGTCTTCTGTTACATCATAGACGAGAGCGTATGGCTTTCGGAACCGTTTTACTCCCACTACGGAGGATACAAGCTCCGCCTTAAGATCTGGTGCACTAGAAGCCGCAAACCAGTAACTTCTGCTGTGAAAGGAGTGTTTCTGGCCTTTGAGCTTCTCCCAAGTGAGTTCAACGTAGAGCCCAACGTCACTCTGTTCGTGCAGACATCAGTCCTGGATCAAGAGAATGGCAGTAACTTGGTGCAGAAAAAACTAAGGACTACCAAAGATGGCAGTGAGTCCTTGAAGCTCAGTAGCATCCAGGTGGTCAAGTGCATCAAACGGGAACATATGGAAGTTTGCGTGGAAAGAGTCTCCATATTGAATATCTTGTGATACAAACTTCTTTCTCTTTGTAAATCATCCATTAAAAAGACATTTTATTTCTCCCAATAGATCTCAATTCATCAGATAAGGCATAAACTACATTATGTGTATGTCTGTTTTATTTTATACTGTCAACTGTCCAATCAAATATCGGAACACTACATTTGCAGATACCTCTACAAAAGTATGCAGGCACATAAAGCACTAAAATGCTGCCATTTATTGTTACGTTTATCTTTCATGTTTGTTCGTTTGGTATTAGCTATAACAGGTATTGAGTAGACCGTGCTAGTAAGGTGAGCTCTGTGAATGATAATGCGAAACCTTGTGAAGAGTTCTCCGTCTTTGCTTCTTCAGTCGTAACTTCAACGTACCGTGAATTGCACAACTCACAAAACACTACCAAATTAATGCATTTATTTTAGGTGAGACTTGTAAGGGTTTTTTTTTGACAATTAGAAAACTTGTGCCGTACGCAGCATGTGTTTGGATATCTATTGCTCACGTGCGGTAGTGCTGGCTTAGTCTTGCACATGATACAATACTACACTAAATTCCCTGGAGGGAGGTCAGCTGCATGTTTCAGTGTCAACTATTACATAGACCAACTGTGACAACTGTTTAACTTCAGTTTGTGGAGCACAAGCATATTATCCAGTTGCCAGAGTACCCTATACCAGCCAGACATCTGAAATTTCTCTTTAGTATGTACCATAATAGAAGGCAGCAAAATAATCTGTTTCTTGTTGTACGAGGTAAAAGGCCACCCTTGTGTGTGTGTGTGTGTGTGTGGTAAAAATATTACCCTTAGGGACTTCTCTGAGTGAGTAATACTTTCCTTGCAATGACTCAGATGCCACCATACCTCCATGTATACTGCAGACTTCACCCAGCTGCCATTGCAGCATGATCCTCTGGTTATGAAATTACTGGCAAAACTGGCAAGCCATGTTTATGATTGCACTCTATGAAAGCTGTGCCACTTTTACGAGCTCTGGTTTTGACACTTTATCAATAAAAGAGTCAAGCCATTGTTATAAAATGATGTCAACAGAGCATCAAGATGTGTAACCAACCATATAAGCCAGCCTGTTGCTAGGACACTTCTTTAAAATACCATAATAAGGCCATAGGTCAAAACTTTCCCCGGCAAATGTCAACGTCTGAGTTCAAGTAAGACTTCTTGTCCATACGAGGATCTTGCAATTAACAAAACAAACATTATAATTACAGGCCTCTATCAGCATGAGACATGCTGCAAAGTCAGCAATGTCTGCCAGTGTGGGCTTCAAAGTTGCTATTACCTTCAAGATACTTGTGAGCCAGTTGTTGTTGTTGTTTTTTGTTGTTGTTTTTTGTTTACCAAACCTTAATTCAAATTAACTGAAAATGATAAATAAATAAAATTAAGGGTGCTGGCACCATAGCACCCACCCCTTGGCATTTCTAAGTATTCTTGGTTTAAGTGTGGCTAGTTATCTAAACAGTAAATCTAGCCTCTAATGTACTCCAGAAAGAGGAAGGGAGCCATTCAAAAGAGAAGACATTACAAGCTAAAGATGAAACAAAATAATATAATTTTAATTTTCATACTAATATTTAAAAAAAAAATGCAAACAATGATAGCAGTCCAATGGTCAGTGTGGGCATCCCTGGGCCCAGCCTCTAGTAGTAGTAGTCCACTAGGTGTGGATATGTCTGGGTCAGCAGTGTGGGCATCCCTGGGCCAGCCTCTAGTAGTAGTAGTCCACTAGGTGTGGATATGTCTGGGTCAGCAGTGTGGGCATCCCTGGGCCGGCCTCTAGTAGTAGTCCACTAGGTGTGGATATGTCTCTGTCAGTCAGTGTGGGCATCCCTGGGCCGGCCTCTAGTAGTAGTCCACTAGGTGTGGATATGTCTGGGTCAGTCAGTGTGGGCATCCCTGGGCCGGCCTCTAGTAGTAGTCCACTAGGTGTGGATATGTCTAGTCAGTGTGGGCATCCCTGGGCCGGCCTCTAGTAGTAGTCCACTAGGTGTGGATATGTCTCTGTCAGTCAGTGTGGGCATCCCTGGGCCAGCCTCTAGTAGTAGTCCACTAGGTGTGGATATGTCTCTGTCAGTCAGTGGAAGTCCTTCAAAATGATGAATGCGGTAAAGAGGATTTGTTGGATGAAATAAGTAAAGAAACAGAAAAAGGGTTATATCCTTGTAACTTGGAATTATTAAAATCTGTTATTACTGAGTGTGTTACAGGTCTCAGATACTCTGAAAACTTGAAAATCCACAGCTCCCACTGTTCATGGGAGGGACCAATATTATCCTGTGATTTCATTTCTGTTGAAATATACCTTCATGCAGACTATGAGCGACTGAGTGTTGCTCTTGGTCTGCCAGCATGTACCATGACACAGCGGCAGTGGATTGAAGTGATTTCAACCGCTCACCCACCAGAGCGGTAGTAGAGTATCACCCGTGAAAATTCATTTTTACACAATTGAATTACAAGGTGTCGTGGCTATATTCCACGTACTGTAAGCAACCTCTCGCTTATCCTTTGCTACACTTTGCTTGAGCTAAATGGAATGGAGGTAGTAGCAGCGTACATGTCACCAGATGGTGGAAGCAGATACTGGATAGGAAGTTTAGTGTCTCCATAACTTACTTACATGACATTAGTTGCTATTTAGCGACCCCTGATGACCTTCTTAGAGTCCCCAACAATATATGGGCTTGCTCCAAACACTTTGTCATTTTTTTGGACCTTAAATAGAAGCTAGAACTTGAATTTCAGGTCATGTCTATAACAATTATGTAAAAAGATATTTAGGTATAGACTTGTATTGGTAAAGAGCAGCTTTAATTTAAAGGTGTCTGTAATATCTAATTTAAAAAGCCACAATAGAACAAATATTGTCATTATTACTTACAAAAATGGGTGTGGTTTGGGGTGTGACCATAATTTTGGGTGTGGTTAAAATATTCAGACTGTATGCAAGAATCACCTTCATGTGGGATTGTCAATGGAAAGTCTCAGGATGTAGTGTTCTTAGGGACAACACATGTGCTTTAACACAAGGAGAGGTGGGGTGTGGGGGGTGGATAGGAGTTAACGAGTTGTTTGTGCAAGTCTGACTGGATGAACCCACGTACACTCAGGCATGGAGCAACTTAACAGAGAAGGGACAGGGTAAGACCGAGAGAGAAAGAAATAATAGAACATTAGAGTAAGAATAGTGAGTACAACAAGACCAAGTCACACGTGAGGTTCTCTCTGGCCTCGCGCAAACCCTCGCCTGTGACTTATGTAGTTCTGTTGTTGCTCACTATACTCACAATACATGTCTGTGTGTACATCGCTCACCCAGCCAACCGTGCACAAACAACTCGTTAACTCCTGTCCACCTGACTCTAGTCAGGGCCCCGCCTCTCTTTGTCCTCTCTGTTTGGTTTGTCTCGCATGTAATTTAAGTCAGTGTCTCTGCTGTAATTTTTCAGTTGTACTTTAGAAAAACTGGCCAATAAGTTAATTGAACTTCAATTTATGCCCTATCAATAATACATGTGAACATGATGTTTTCAAAAAAAGGAAAATTTTTTTAATAAATAAGACAAGAACTCAATTGTAAATAATTACAAATCTCCATTTAGTGCTATTGAGTATATGATTGGGCGTGGCAGTATTTATCCATGGCAAACACATTCAATCGTATTCTTTAATTAATTAGAAATTTCTCCCGTTGAAAATTTCAGAACAGAAACCCTTTCCACGCAAACTTCCATATGTTCCCGTTTGATGCACTTGACGACCTGGATGCTACTGAGCTTCAAGGACTCACTCCCGTTTTTGGTTATCTTTATATTCTTCTGCAACAAGTTACTGCCGTTCTCTTGGTCCAGGACTGAAGTCTGCACGAACAGAGTGATGTTAGGCTCCGCCTCAAACTTGCTGCCGAGAAGCTCATATGCCAGAAACACTCCCTTCACGGCCGATTTCTGGTTACATGTGCACCAGATTTTAAGGCGGAGCTTGTATCCTCCGTAGTGGGAGTAAAACGGTTCCGAAAGCCACTCGCTCTCGTCTATGATGTAACAGAAGACGCCTGACCACTGCGCATATTTCTTCCAGGGATAGCTGATGTACAATGGCGGAGTGCGGGTCAAGCGATTAGTCATGAGCATTTTATCTGCGGCAATCGACTCTCTCAGTTGTTGAAGTTCGGTTTTGAGTTTCATGTTCTCCAAGGCTAGAAATGACATGTGAGCGACCATGTTGTCCGCCAAGTGCCCGGGAAGGTCTTTCTTGATGACCTTTACCTCACAACCAGTGAAATAACAGTCTACCAGAGCCAGCTCACACTGAGTGGACAAGTGTTTCTCCAGATGCTGGTGCTCGAAGATCTGGCCACAATCATTGGGACAGTTGACAGGCCGACACTTGCACACGCTCGTATGAACAAAAATAACGTCGTCATAAGTGGATTTATAGTCTTCGCATGTTGGGCAGGTAAACGGTCTCTTGGTGCACTCTTGACCTGCATGTTGTGCCAGCTCTCCTCTTGGATAAGGTTCCATGCAGAAGTCACAATTGACCAACACATACTTGCATCTCTCCAAGTTTCCTGGGTCCTTGTCATCTGCATCAAGATGCTTGTCTAGTTCTATCAGTTCTCCCTCCCAGTCACAGCTTTGAGACTTCTTGGGGCAGTAGACTCTGGAGCTGTAGAGTTCTTGCTGGAGTCCCTTGTCAGGGTAGCAGGAGAAGTCCTCAGTCTTGCAGGTTGGGCATGGATGCTTCGTGTTCTTCAGCTTGTAGATGCAGGCCTTGCAGAATATCTTGCCACAGCAGGTGGCTTGGTGTGGCTCTCTGAAGACCAGAAGACAGATGGGACAGTCAGACCTGCTGGGAGGCTGACTCACAAACTCACACTCATAACCTACCACATTCTTCAGAGGTTCACAGGCTTTCACTGACATGCCCTGAGGCATAGACATCTCTTCAGGTCCCCTTTGTATTCCAGAAGAAGCTGGGGGAGTCTCCTCAAGCTCTCTGGCTTTTTCTAAAGACCTCAAGTCTTCATCTTTGTTAGAAGCCATTACTGTAGAGAGCCCCTTTCTCTTCCTTGTTTTGTTTTGTTTCTGTAGGCTTAGGTCTAAAGTGTAAATGCCTTGGGGGGACTATTTCCTCTTCACTTTGTAGTAGTATCAGTTAATGATATTCATGCAAGACTAAGATCAAAGTGCACCAGCCGAGGTAAACTCCCACAATCAGAACCAGCCTCCAGACAGTTGAGGGGAAATTATAATAATAAAGAAATGAATAAAAGTTGTAGAACAGATGGTCAATGTGTTCCACGTACTAAGGACAAACAAACAAACAAACAAACCAAACAAGACTGAGAAAAGCTGAAGGCAAGCTTTAGTGGGTGTGGCCGATATTGAGACCACCCACTTTACTCCCACATTTCTATGGTGACAGTGCTTATGGGGAGGGGAAACCCCCTACACCTCTGCACTTTGGACCCAGTCAAGAAAACAACTAGATACTGTCATGGCTACAAACAATAGTGCAGAGTATGAGCAGCTGCAATCTTTGAAATCTTTAGAAAAAGCTAGGAAGATAGAAAGAGAGAATAGTAGTATAGAGTCATCAGTGGATCCTGATCCAGTGGACGTGTCTGCTCATTCGGAGAGTCAAACAAGTTTAACAGGTTATGAGTGTGAGTTTGTGAGCCAGCCTCCCAGCAGGTCTGACTGTCCCATCTGTCTTCTGGTCTTCAGGGAGCCACACCAAGCCACCTGCTGTGGCAAGATATTCTGCAAGGCCTGCATCTACAAGCTGAAGAACACAAAGCATCCATGCCCAACCTGCAAGACTGAGGACTTCTCCTGCTACCCTGACAAGGGACTCCAGCAAGAACTCTACAGCTCCAGAGTCTACTGCCCCAAGAAGTCTCAAAGCTGTGACTGGGAGGGAGAACTGATGGAACTAGACAAGCATCTTGATGGAGATGACAAGGATCCAGGAAACTTGGAGGGGTGCAAGTATGTATTAGTGAACTGTTCCTTCTGCTCCGAATCGTACCAGAGAGGTGAGTTGGCACAACATCAAACTCGGGAGTGCACTAAGAGGCCCTATACTTGCCCAACCTGTCAGGAATACACGGCTACATACGACGACGTAGTTTTTCTCCACCAGTCCGTGTGCAAGTGTAAACCAACGGAGTGTCCCAACAAGTGCGGCCAAGTTGTGCAGTATCGGAGCCTTAACGAGCACTTGGCAAACGACTGCGAACTATCCGAGATGGAGTGTGACTTTAGCCACGCTGGATGCAAGGTCAGAGTCCTCAGAAAGGACCTCCTCACACATATCAAGGACAGCATGGCTCATCACATGATCCTCCTAGCCAGAGAAAATGGCCGCCTTAATAAGCAATTGTTAGAAACGCAGAAGAGAGTGGAAACTTTGGAAATAGAGAAGCGATTGATGGCCAGCTGCATTTCTCACCTCCCACCGTTCCACATTCGCTACCCTTGGCCCAAGTACGCCCAGTGGCACTCTGTGGTCTGCATGATGAAAGACGGCAGTGACTGGTACTCTGAACCATTTTACTCGCACTACGCAGGCTACAAGTTGCGTTTAAAGATCTGGTGCACGCCCAGCATGATGACTGGCTCCGTGAAGTCCATCTGTCTGAAGTACGAGTTCATTGGGAGCGAGTTCCGCGTAGACTCGCGCTACACTCTGTTCATTAGCACCTCCATCCTGGATCCCGACACCGGGTGCGCTCAGGTGGAGAAGAAGGTGAAGGTGACTGACTTGAGTAGCGAGACAATGAAGATACACAAGCTGTCTGTCAGCAAGTGCTTCAGAAAGGGCTGCATGGAGGTGTGTGTGGAGCACATCGAAGTGATGAACAGCATGGGCTCCTCTTCTTAGCATTGCTGATTGTTTGTTCGTTCTGCTGCGAGGGATCGTGCCGCGCCCATCCAATCTAATCAATGAAACCTTTGTCAGCACTATTCAGGTCTACATGCTGATCCTTACCAGAATGCTAGAGCGAATTTTATCTCAATACCACTAACTAAAACTCACAGTTTCAAATCAATGCCAATGCTTTGTAATAATAATAATAACAATAATAACAATAACAACAACTGTGTGATACAAGTGATAACTCGCCATGACTAGGCTCAGCTCTGTACCAGTGGGTGTGGTCCCGAGTCAGCCAATGATATGATACAAGCTGTCTTAAAATAAAACTTACTCCTTATTAAGTAATTTAACAATTTCATTACTGCAACAAAACAAAGCAGCACAAACAAAAAACGCTCAAGTCATCTTGACCAGATGAGAGGTTGGAATGTGAAGTTCATTAAATGTATTCATACAACAATCAATAGCTGTGCGAGACACACACAGTTGAAGAAATTCCGAAACTAAATGACATTCAAACTTCAAATGAGTAAATTCATAAAGATCCAGCACGATAAAATAGATTAAAATCATTACATCGTTACAAACTCAATGACAAACATGGGCGTGTCCAACAGTATATAAACTCTGAACTCAAACCAGAAACAGAGCGAGTGAGTGTGCGTTTAGTCAAAGAAAGAAAGAAAGATGGCGGAAGGAATTTCTCAATCTCTGTCGAGGTCTACAGCCAAACGGCAGATCTCAGAGAATGGAATAGAGTGCGAGTTTGTAGTGGATCCTCCCAAGAGGTCCCAATGTCCCATCTGCCTGTACGTAGTCAAGGATCCACAGCAGACGCCATGCTGCGGCAAGGTCTTCTGCAAGACCTGCATCAGCAAGATAAAGAAGGAGTTCTCGTACTGCCCCACATGCAAGACAGACAACTTCCACTACTTCCCTGACAAAGGTCTCAAGCAGGAGCTGCTGAGTTGCACGGTTTACTGCAACTACAAGTCGAGCGGTTGTGATTGGCAGGGAGCACTCGGGGACTTGGACAAACACATGAGTACAGGAACAGAACAACAGGATGAGGGTGGGTGCAAGTTCGTACCCATCAAGTGCCCGTACTGTCAGAAAGACTACCGCAGAGATGAAGTAGAGGAGCACCAAAACTCGCACTGTGGAAGTAGACCCTTTACCTGCCAGATATGCCAGGATTACAAATCTACCTACGATGATGTGATTTCAGTCCACAAACCTAATTGCACGTACAGGCCAGTTGAGTGCCGTAACAATGCGGGAAAGTTCTGCACCACCGAAAGATGGACGAACACGTATCGGAAGAGTGCGAACTGACAATGGTAGACTGCGAGTTCAACCACGCTAGATGCAAAGTTAAGATCATCAGAAAATACATTCCCGGGCACTTGGCGGACAACACAGCCACACACTTGTCAATGCTGTTGTCTGAAAACAAAAAGCTCCAATCCCAATTGATGGAGAAAACCCAGAAGCTAGAAGAGAAGCTCGCTGATCTGGACACGAAAGACAAGTGCACATTTCGCAGTACGCTGTGCATCCAGTACCCGTGGGAGGACCACGCCCGCTGTCATCTCGGACCCATCATGGTGACCATCACGGTAAGGGACGCCTCCAAATTCTGGCTGTCCCGACCCTTTACCTACCACAGGGGCCACAAATTGCAGCTGTGTGTGTGGTACACAACCAGGCATGGCGACACCATGAAGGAATTTTGCTTCAAGTTTGTGAGAGTTAATTACTACCCCAACTCCCTCATCATCAACGCCTCCGTTAGAGACATGTACAGCGACCAAACATTCTTCCAGAAGAAACTCCGCTGTGCAGGAGCAGAGTCTGAAATGGTGAAAATACCGGCCATTTAGTCGGCCAAATTTTTTGGGGCGTTCATGGAGACTGCAAAGATTCCATTTTGTATCGAAGATGTGGAAGAGATAGTAACTTTGTAACAAAAAATACGAATCTTTAAACTTTATCTAGCAAGCTTATGTTTCATCATTAAGTCACCATTAGTCATTAGATGTATTATTCCACCCACTGAAGTGATCACATGACACATATTCCACCCACTGAGGTGATCACATGATGCACATTCCGCCCACTGAGGTGATCACATGACACATATTCCACCCACTGAGGTGATAACGTGATGCATAAATTATGTAATGCCATGGGCAAACAAACTAACTCCAGAACAGAGACTGCTCTTACAGCCACTTTGTGGCTCGAGCACACAAACAAACACACACACACACTTATACAACTATTTCCATGCCCAGTGTCAAATGGCTCGATACATTTGTTATGACATTGAGGTGGTTAGCACACTATTGAATTCACTATTGAATTAAATGTCACTCTTTGTACAGTCAGCTCTCTCACACACACACATCTGGCGAGTTCATTCGAGGACAATTATTAACGACCCTTTACCCACATTAAGTTTGCCAGTTCACCAGATGAATTACTAGGTATAATAAATAACTATGTGTTTAAAAAAAATGGATAAATGTTTGTGTTAAAAAATGTGAAAATGTGGCGCACAAACGTTATCTTGAGATTTAAAGCGAACCTCGTCTTCTCTTGACCTTTTTTATAAAGGGTAAATTTCTAGAGCTATTTGGCCGGTGTTGCTTCCTCATCTGCTTGCGAAACGCCTCAATAATGGCAGATTGCTGCTTGATGAGAACCTTCATCTGCCCCCTCTCAGCATCTAGTTCATCCTTGGTCTCCAAGAAAGACACAAGAGCGTCCGTCTGGTCTCCCAAGCGAGACTTCAGCTCCTGGTTCTCCGACGCCAGCAATGACATATGCTCGGCCATGTTGTCCGCCAAGTGCCCGGGAAGGTCTTTCCGGATGACTCTCACGTCACATCCTGCGTGGCTGAACTCGCACTCGACCTGCGACAGTTCGCAAGTCTTCGACAAATGATCCACTAGTCTATGATGCTGGACGACGCTGCCACACCCATTAGGGCAGTCCACTGGACGGCAACTACAGATTTGGGCATGCTCGTTCACCACTCTCTCGTAAGTAGACCCGTATTCCTCGCACAGTTCACACACGAACGGCCTCTGGTGGCACTCTGAAGACTGATGTCGTTCAACATCACACCGGCGAAACGTACCCTTACAGTGGACACACTTTACCTTAGTAAAAGGGCATCCTACGAGCTGCTTATTTTTGGAAGGGGTGGGGTTGACGTGCTCATCCAGCGCCCTCAGTTCTCCCCGCCAGTCACACCCTTCGTCTTTGTTTGAGCAATGCACGTGGAAGCTGTACAAGTCTTGCTGGAGACCCTTGTCCGGAAACACGTCATAGTCATCCTGCTTGCAGGCAGGGCAGTAGTCCGAGTTGTCGTAAGCCTCTTCAATGCAGGCCCTGCAGAAGCTCTTGCCACAACAGGTGACTTGGAAGGGTTCTCTCAGGACCAGGAGACAGATGGGGCACATAGATCGGACAAAGCTGGGCAGCTCTTGAGTGAATTCACACTCATAGCCTGGGATAACTTCTCTGGACATCTCACTCTCCCACCACATCTAACTTTCTTTCTTGTCAGACCTTCTTGTACTTAGCTTTCAATCTTCCTTTAACAAGACAAACTGCTTTCTCAATTCTCACTCAACTTTCTTCTCTATTCCTTCCTTAGTCCTCTCTTTCTTTAGTATCTACTCCAATTTCCTTTTCATTCAAGTAAGTATCTTCTTCTCATTCAAATAGACTATATACTCAGTAAAAGTTTCTTCAAAGTTTCAAACTGAAGAGGCTCCTAGGCGTGTCAGTGTAGAAGAGCTGAGAGCTGGCTGCCCCTTCTAAACATGTCCCCAGGGGAAGTATCTAAGCCACTGCTGGACTCTACAGACATTCACAGGCTGGGTGGGCTCAATCAAGAGAATGAATGCACTTAGCACACCACACTACAGTCAGACCATACAAGTGGAACTGTCTGTTTACAACTCAACTTCATTCCATAGTAACACGTAGGGCACTGTGGGGAGACTAAAGTGGGGGAAGTTATGTCAGCTATTCAAAAGGAGGGAAAAGGCGGGAAGTGAGTGTGCATATGTGTGTGAGTGTGCAGGAAGAGAGGGAGCTGAGTTATGGTTTTGGTTTGTGACTGTTTACACAAAGTGGCACATTATGTCCGCCAAATAGCACTAGAGTCCCGCCAAAATATCACAAGTTCCCTCCAAAACTGCCACAAAGACAAAGAGGTCAAAAATTTATATCTAGAGGTCAATAAATAAGTGAAAATTAATCAGGTTTTGTTTACAAATAATGTGGACTTTCCATCACTTGCCATGTGGACATCTGGTACACGACTTCAGTGCTGGTACACGACTTCAGTGCTAGAGCTGTGGCTATTACAAGACAACTGTGTATTCCTCCTGACTTCACTGGCATCCAGCTTTAATTAAAACAAGTAGCTCTCTCTCTCTCTCTCAGGTGTAATTTTGGAATTCTAGTTGCATGATAATGCAGTCTCAGAAAGAGATTGTTCTCATTAATTAGTAGGGGGAAAGAGGATGGGGGGAAAGAGGATAGAGGAAGGGTGTTTTGCTGCAATCCTTATTTTTTTTTTAATGTTGGATCAGTTCTTTCACCAGTCAAAAAAAGTTTGTGTCTTAAAAAAAAATTTTTTATGGCATTTCTAAGCTAAAGAGCTGAGGGTTTGCATTGAGGTGCTCACTAAAAGAGAGTCACTGTGACAATATAGTTTATCTCTACTAGTCCATAGCAAGTTTAAATCAAAAGACAGACAGACAAGACAGGCAGACAGACAGACAAAATGAAAGCTACAATGTTTCTTCTACGTGCAGTTCAGGCTCGAGTAACCTGCTGTATAGCTCATGTGATCCCAGAGTAACCTGCTGTATATCTCATGTGATCCCCGAGTAACCTGCTGTATAGCTCATGTGATCCCTGAGAGTGACACTGCAGTTGAGTTTTTTCCCTTCCAATTCTAGCTTCCAAAACATTCACAGGTCAGGTGAGAGCTGGTTAGTTGACTTCTTTTAGCTTCCTCTACCTGGAAATTCTGACTTAGTGCTCTCAACAGAGCTCCACAGCTACATGTGTGCAGCATAAAGAAACAAAGGAAAGAGCGGACAGTGTAAGAGCTGGTTAGTTCAGTTCCAGCCACAGTATCTGGTCATTCATTAATAGGACACTGGAATGGCATTCTTTTTACCAATATGGGTGGAGAGATGCTTTATGGTGGAAGCACGAAGATGTCACGTTGCAGGATAGCAGAGTGGACTCCATGGCTGCTGGCACTGCTAGCTTAAAGAGGTCCAAAGAATCAGAAGTGGGTAATTGCTGGATCTATTAATGACAATGAAGTTAATAGAGCTCTACCATACAATTTAGGGATTCAGTGAGCACCAACCAAAGTAATGGGGGACTTCTCCCAGAGCATCACAACTCAGATAAGAACAACAAAGCTGAGTAGATTTAGAGGCACGCGTGTACAGATGTTGACACCTTCAATGCCCACCTACTGCTAAGTTACACCACTAAAATAAGCTCGTTGGCTTTTGTAGAGATTTACAGTAAATACAAAATTAGAATATAGAATATAATTTATAGATCCCTGGAAGCAATTCTGTGGCTCTATTGCAAAATCAGGGCAACACCCACACACAACATTCACTGTCATCAACAACCATTGTGATAGTAATATTTCCAATATGGCCCAAGGCTAATTTATACAAAGACTAGACAAAAGAATAAGTCTTGGCAAACTATAGTCTTTTGATTATTTCATCCCTTTCTTCTCCCATCCCAACATGAAACTGCCACCTCTGCCGGTGGCTTTCATGTTCGCTACAAACCCAACAACTCAGTAATGGTTTCAAAACAACTAGAACACAACCTCATCATACCCAGTGGCATTCTCTTCAATCTAATCCAGCAGACCACACATGGCAACTTAAATTATCACTCCCTTTCCTATTTCCCCGTACCCTCAGTCTTCATTCTTCAATTCTCTAAAACCACACCCTTTTCTAGTGCCACGCCTCTGATGTATTACAATTCAGATTCCATAACAAATGCAGCCAGTATGCTGACTCAGCAACACATTCATAGGTAGCTACTAACTACCTCTCTCCCTGATGTAATGAAACACACATACGTACATATATACATACATACACACATACATACACACATTACAATAAAGCAATTTATTTGAAAAAAAAAAATCAACAAAACAAAACACACAATACTGGTGCTCTTAGAGAAACACACAATACTGGTGCTCTTAGAGAAACACACAATACTGGTGCTCTTAGAGAAACACACAATACTGGTGCTCTTAGAGAAACACAATACTGGTGCTCTTAGAGAAACACAATACTGGTGCTCTTAGAGAAACACACAATACTGGTGTCTTAGAGAAACACACAATACTGCTCTTAGAGAAACACACAATACTGGTGCTCTTAGAGAAACACAATACTGGTGGTCTTAGAGATTTCGAGGCTTACTTGGAGAAGATCAAACTGAATTCTGCCTTCAATGGAGATTACTTTGTTCACTCTCTTGCCGTACGCCTTGGACTCGAACGTACTGTCCTTCATGGTTGTCAGTGAGTGGTGCACACGACCAAGGTAAGGGAAACACTTCACCTGAGAAGATAATGTACACCTTGTATTTTATGCACACACACACACACATGCTGAAATATGATATTTGGTAAAGGGACATTGAGAATAAAGACACATTGAGAATAAAGACACATTGAGATTATAGACACATTATGACTACAGTAAAGACACAATAACTAGCATTAGACCTCCTACAGGAGGACTGTGTACCTTTACCCCTGCTTAACCTGCTCTTAATTAATAATATTGCTGCTTTCTTGCGTGTGTATTAGTAGCTGTTATAGCACACAACGCAATGTGTGAATAGGAAACAAACAAACAAATAAACAAAAATAAAGTAAACATTTTCAATCAGTATTTTTTAAGAATATTGTTTTTTCATCTCAAGCAAACAAAGTGAATTCTAAATTCCTGACAAAGTAATTTTATATACAGTCCCTCATCCCTCGTCTGTGCCACTACTTCCTCCTTTACCGCCTCTTCAACTTACATTGAGTTTCTTGGCTCTGTTGAGGAGATAAGGAAGATCAAAATTCACAATGTTGTAGCCAGTAATGATGTCTGGATCCACCTCCTGCACAAACTTACTCCATTCCTTAAAGAAAGGATGAAGGAAGGGAGATTAGAAAAATAAAAGCAAAATGACAGCAAATAAAAAATAAATAAATAAATAAATAAAAGAAAAAGGAAAAACAGAGGCACGGGCAATGACAATCAAGTGTATTTTGACCAGACATTCTCCAAGGGTCAACTACTCCTCAACAACTCCTAAAACTCCTTTACATACTCATCTATTCATAATCCCACCTTGCTTCATTTTAACTCCTCTAACAACCATCTTTCTGAAATCTGACATTTTTTAACTCACCGCTAGCATCTTTGCCTCGTCATTGACGCTGAAAGCTCGGACCTCACTGCCAACGATCGATGCACAAGAGTCCAGTGTGAAGATGTTCCTCACGAATGGCTCCTCTCCTTGCCTCGACACAATGTTGGCGATCTGAATGACGCTGTCGCGCTCTGGTTCAGGGAAAACCCCTCTGCGACCCTTACATTCGATGTCGAAGCTGAGGATCCTGAATGGCGCGATCTTCTGCCAGTCTCCATCGGCTGAATGGCTGGTCAGCTGATCCCACGGGATGTCCAGCTCAATCTGACACTTGGAGATGGGCGAGAGGGTGCTCCGACTGCCCGTGCTACTGCCAATGCTGGTGAACCCCGTGCTGGGACAGGTGGAGGTAGAGGTGGAGGAAGTCGGCAAAGGGCATCTGAGCTTATAGGCTCCTGAAACACAAAACAATAATTATCATTACAGTGATTCAAATCTCTTCGTCAGCACTATTCTGGTTACCATAGTAACCTATGTACATGAATTATACTGTGTTGCACCAACAAAAACAGTTGTCACTGTTCCTAACGTAAACAACAGGACCCAGGGACCGACCGATATCTATTGATATCTGCTATCCCATCTCCCTCTCCCACGAGTTCCTTCCAGTGTACGTGGCACTATCAGATTGCAACCCTCAGGCATTGTTTACTCTGACAATACACAAGTTCCTACATACAGTAGAAATGAAAAATAAAATTATTAAGTGTAGGGGGGGAAGGACAGAGGTCAGAGTACAACTACTGTACTATGTACATTTCATTACTTAAAAAATCACTGTCTGAATTATGACTTTCACACATAATGGCCCAGTGTCGTACACAAGACGGTCAGAAGCTGCATGATTAATTCTACAATAAGATTGCTTTTAAATGTGCCTTATATTTTTATCTGTCTGTTCATTAATGGATATTAAGCCCTTTATTGATGACTAGTTCATTATTAACAGAAATCTAGAAAGAGATGATGAAATAATGAAATTACAATAAGATAGTGTAACATACGAATCTGCAAACTAAAATTGAGATGTGTACTTTCAACTAAAACAAAAATGTAAAAGTTTGACCAAATAACATTAACTCAGGGAATTTCTCGTGCCTTTCAGGGCAGCACCCCCCCCCTGAAAATTGGTTTGCCCCCCTCTGAAATTATTAAGACCTTCATGGTGACGTTTGCTACAAAAAATTTATCAACTTCGTGGAATTAAGGAAACCTCGCTGAAATTTCAAAAATGTTGATTTGTCCCTTCTCAAGTTTGGTTTAAAAAAAGCACCCTGCTAACTCCCAGACAACTGACCAACCTGGAGGGCATTCGATCCAGTTGCACCCAACGACGTCAGCGTCGACCATGTACCGAACCTCGTACTCTATGTTACTCTCAAATGCCTGGGCACAAGTTGTATGAAAAGGTGGCAAGGAGAGCGAACATACCAGCCTTCTAGCCGGGGCTACAAATTTGGGCAGGGCCACGATAATCTTCAAGAACGGAAAGAGGTTTCCATTGTAGAAACCATACATGGAGCATCGCTCACAAATCTCTACCGCCTCTATCGCCGTGGAGATGTTGTCACGATTCGACCGCATGTCACCTATCACGGCGTTGTTAAGAGCCATTTTGAAGTCGTTACAGTGCTCGCCCTTGAAATTAAGATGAGGTAAAGGGACATAAAAGTATGGGCGGAAGTTGTGGATATGAGCACAAACGCTATTCCCTTCCATGGTGACTCCAAACATTCGCAGGACCGGTACAGGGTCTGTCAAATGGCTGAGCATGGAGCTACCGACATAATGGTCAATGTCGAGCTGCTGGAAGGTGATGGTATCATTGGTTGGGTCTATCGGAGGTGCAGGAGGTCGGCTGTACTTCTTGGCCTCTGGATGTTGACTGGTACCACTGCTTGAAGGTGAGTACGGAGAGGCAGGCTTATTGCTGCACCTCATCATTTCCTCCTCCTCCAAATCATTCAGCTCATCAATGAATGAGGACGAAATACCCATATCATACTCGTCTTCTTCTTCAACTTTAACCTTCTTTGGAGGGTGTGGGTTGGATGCACCTGAAGCTGATGCAGAGTTGAAATCTCTCTTTCCTTGATGTGCCATGTTGTAGTGGTCTATAGCTAGCAATAAAAAACAAGTGTTTTATTCTATCTGCTTAGTTACATTTAAAATGTTACCTTTAGTTACACTGGGATGCTTGACAGAAACGATAGTCTGAACTGGTAAAAGATCGCTACATCAAATCGAATCATTTCCCGCCTCTTTCCCGGATTTCCTCTTCACCGTCTCGTACCGTACCCGACCGAGAAAATGTGCAACAAAGCCGCGCCTACTCAAAACAACACAAAAATGGCTGATTCTGGCAAATTAGACAACATTGACTATGAAGACGGGGAAGAAACTGATAATATTGAATCTTCAGAATTAAAAACATCAAGTTTGAAGAAGAAAAAACTCTCTAGAAGAACTGGTTTCGACTGTGAATTCATAGACAAGCCTAAAGAAGTTGTGACAGATTGCCCAGTGTGTCTCCTAGTGTTAAGAGAGCCTCACCAGGTTACTTGCTGTGGCAATGTTTATTGTCGAGCTTGTATCCAACAAGTTGAAGCATCAGGTAAAAGTTGCCCTACTTGTAACCAGAAGAATTTCCAAACATTCTTTGACAAAAGCCATCACAAGCACCTGTACTCCTTCAAGGTTTGGTGCTGTAACCACAGCCAAGGCTGCAATTGGTCAGGAGAGCTTGGTCATCTTGCAGCTCATTTAAATGATGAGTATAAGGAAGCCAGCAGATTAGAAGGCTGTGACTATACAGAAATAAATTGCACTTTTTGCTCTGAATATTTTCCCAGGATGACCATGAAAAAACATCAAGCTTTTGAATGTCCTTGTAGACCTTACACATGCCCATTGTGCAAGAAATATAGCAGTACTTACGTGGAAGTAATGGAAAAGCATCATGCTAAATGCATTCTTGAAGAAGTACAGTGCCCGAATGACTGTGGGAGAATGTTGCAACGTGGAGAGCTTGAGACACACTTGAACGCAAACTGTTCAATAGAAGTCATTCCGTGCGAATTCAAGTCAGCTGGGTGCATGGAGAAAGTTGTGTCCCACAGGCTCGAAGAACACCTTGCCAACAATATGTGTACCCACTTGTCATTGCTTGGTAGTGCACATTCGTCCACTAGAGAAAGGTTCATTCAGTTCCAGTCCTGGCTAGATGACAACAATAGATACCTAGATGATATAGCTAACGAGAACAGGCGGTTAAAGACGGATTTGAAATTGGCACTTGATACCATCAATTACCTGAGGCATGAAGTAGAAGATCTTAAATTACTGCAGCAACAAGATAGAGAAGCCATTGAGGCTCTTCAAAATGGCTCTTCCATTCTACCAGTGACTATAGTTCTTGGTGAATATGAGAGGCGCAAGTCTAAGGGTGACATGGGATGGACATCAACTCCATTTTATACTCATCCGAAGGGCTACTTAATGTGCCTCTGGGTTGATGTGGGAGGTAACGGTCAAGGAAAAGGGATATATATTTCAGTGTTTTTGAGTATATTGAAAGGAGAATATGATAATAATCTCATTTGGCCATTCAAAGGCTCCATTATGATACAGCTTCTGAACCAAAGTGACAGGAAATCTCGTCATAAAGAAGTGATTAAATATCATGAGTCTACACCCAAGGCCAGCGCTGGGCGGGTAATGGATGAAGGAAGAAAAGCTAAGCCATGGGGGAAAGGAAAATTTATTCGTCATGAAGAAATACAACACGGATTCATTTTGGATGATTCTATCAAATTTTGTGTGACTAAACTGTCCTAAATCACAGCTGTTTCCTTCTTTTTCTCTTTTATTGGTATTCTTTTGTTTGTTTCTTGTTTGTTTTTTGTTTATATTATATATATTTAGTGAGGTACTGATCATTTAAAACAATTGTTTTACAGCGGAGTGTACAGTACTTATTATTAAGGTTTTACCTGTTCGTGTTAATGGTGGTGTAGCTAGCCAGACAGTGTCTTGATGGAACCCTGCAGCTTTTGGATATGTAATGTATATTGCTCAAATGTATTGGAGAAATATTGATTAAGTCAGGGAAATGAAAGGTTGTATGAAAACAATTTTTTGAGTGCATGAAAGTTCCATGTATCACTATAAAAGCTAATGCTTTTTGAGACTTCCTCTACTCACTTGCAAAATGTATTAATGTGGGCACCAGCAGTAGACAGTGATTCACATTGCTACATTAAATGCACTAATAAATTGAGCTGTAATATACAGCCTCTACAATGTAATATTGGAATGGACTAAGAGCTATGACGTTTATGTTCTCTAATAAAGGAGCACCCTGTTGTTGTCAGGATCACAGATGTATAGTATGCCGTTTGAGTCAATGGTGAGGCCACGCAGATTCCCAAACTCATTCTCCGCTGAACCCTTGCTGCCGAAGCATCGCAAAAACTTTCCGTCAATAGTGAAAACTGACACTCTGTGATTGCCGTATTCACTGATGTAAGCTAGTTTATTTTGCGCCAAGCAGATGCCAGTGGGCCATTTCAGGTGACCTTCTGCGTCACCTTCACCACCAAACTTCCTCACATACTGGCCATCCATTGTGAACACTTTCACATAGCAGCTGCGACTGTCAGTTACGTAGATGTCACCATTGCAATTGCAGGCTATGCCCCATGGATAGTACAGCTGCCCATCCTGCTTTCCTTTAGTGCCAAAAGAAAAAGAAAAAGAAAAATCTTCATTCAGCACTTGAATTCTGTGACAGTTATTGTCAACAATGTATATCTTTTGGTTAACTGGATTGATAGCTATGCCTTCAGGCTCACGAAATTCCAGCTGTCCGGTTCCATGAGAACCAGCCTCAGCCAGAAATTTACCTCGAGGAGAGTATTTTTTAACTCGGTCGTTGCATCCATCAACAACCAGAATGTTGCCTTTATCATCAATAGCAATACTGCATGGAAAGCGAAGGTCACCTCCATTTGGCCCACTTTGGCCAAAGGATATTACCTTTTCTCCACTAACTGGGCTCAACAAGGAGATAGCATCAGCACGGCTTTCTGCGACTAATATCTCACCATTTTGGTTCAAGGCAATACCACTTGGAGTTTTCAAGTTTTTAAAAATATGCACTGGACTTCTTAAACGGTCAATGGAGAGTTTTAGTGATAGCATGGGATTTGTAAACCAAGACTGGATTTCATATATACTTTCTGTTGTGCTATAGCTTGAAATTTCAACCTTGCCAAAACCTGATAAAACTTCGCTCAAGTTGCTGGGTTGGAAGACAGTGTGTACAGAACATTCATTCTCTATTATGCTATTATCCATCAAATTGTCATAGGCTCTTTGAAGGTTAGTGGAGTACCTTTCAATACTCTTCTTCATAGCAAGGAGCTCAACTTCACTACAAATGGTGAAGTTCTTCTCCACACAGCTGAGGAAGCTGTTCAGCTGTGTCAACAACAGAGACAAACTGTTGAAGGAAGTGTAAAGGTCTTTAGTTATCTCTTCTTTGGCTTCTTGGAGCTGGTATGCCAGAGCATCTTTCCTTACTTCCAGGATGCTGTGGAGCACTTCAGTGGTGGTATTAATGCTTGCCTGAGCCACTGCCACATTCCTGTCACATTCACTCATCAGAGTCCTCTGCTGAGCTGCAGTCTGACTCACGGAAGAAATGTGTTTGGTTATCCTCTCTGTGATTTTCCCAACGTCTTGCTTGTGATCAGGTAAAACTCGAGGGCAAGCATTGTGCTTGTGGTTCTTGTGACTTCCAGTGGCACACTTGGCACATATCAGCCTGTGGCAAGTATTGCAATAGAGAGAGAAAGGATTCATATGCTCTTTGCAGTTTCTGTGATCTGGACCGGGCACAAGACACTGAAGGCCATTGGTCTCCACTTTAGTTGTCAGTCCACACACCAAGCACTTGTGGAGTACCTCGGTCTTGTAGTTTTGATTCCCCAGACAACTCTCACAGTAGCTGTGGAAGCAGTTTAGGGTTCTTTCTGCGGGCCTGCTGCAGTTGTCGCACATAATCTCCATTGTTGTGTCTTGTGGTGGAGTCAGAGGCTTATGAAGGCTGTAACCTCAAAGTTGTGGGTGAGTCTAGCTGTGTGAAATGTTATGGTCTTATGAAGAGCGAGTGATTGCCATATTTGTACATTTCTGGGAAGTTCATTACAATCGTTATTGTCACACATGCATTTTGTTGTAAGACTTTATGTTGCACAACTATTGGTAAAAGGACTCCTTTAGAGTAGTTGAAACATTGCAAATAGCTGGCTGCACAAAGGAAGACATAAGCATGTACACAGCAGCCATTTTATTAAAGGCAACTACCTGAGCACCTCAGCCTTGTTCATTAAAACTTCATAGCCATTCCAACAAAACAATATTAGCTACTTGACTTGTAGTTTTTCACACTCTGTATCCAGAAAAGGTATAGACAACCAAGTATGGGCAAATTTACACTTATTGTGTCATCCTATGATCCAGGCTCAAACTCTAAATTCTCTCTGTACACAAAATTCAGATCAATTTATTTACACTTAGTCAGTGTACATGTGAATGAGGTATTAATTAACTAATCATACACTGCAAAGCATTTCTGAAGTCCTTTAATTATTCCTTGGTTGCTGAACAACTGAGTCTTTGTGAATTAATTGTTAAGTCATACATTTCTTTTGTTTAGCTGTACACTTTGCATATGGGTTAGAGGACATTGTGGTGTGCTCCAATTGCCTCACTCCATACATACACTACCACTGGGTGTCATGTAGACATTTATCAAGCAATAAACTTTTGATGTTACATGACTTTCATAACAAGGCCTTACAATTTGTAGAACCATACTTGAATCCTGCAAACAGATATATCAAGAAATTTTTATGATGGTTCTCGTGCATCATTGGATGTGTGTATGTGTTTGTGAAAAATAAAAAGAAAGAAGACTGAGGGAAGCACAAATACTGTTGGTATCAGTGAGTTAAAAAACAACTTTTTTATATGATTGGCGGTGGAAGGAGGGGGCTCAGGGGGCTTAGTATGAATCCATGCAGTCTAACGGTGACCACACCTCATAGGACTATGTTTATGAGACTAAAACAGGCTAGAAAAATTGGTTTGTTTGAGACACTTGACTATTGGTGAGTAAAATTCTGTACACTGCTGTTGGGTGCATGTAATAAAAATGCACAGGCATTCAACAACTACTTTCAATGTCTAAAAGTTGAGGAAGCTCTGGCCCCTATCTATCAAAGTTGGGGGACTGGAGCCCCCTGAGCGCCCACCTCCTGCCGCCTTCTGCCTTACCACACATCTAATACTGACTGCCATAGGTTTTCTATACTGCAGTTGGTATGAATTCATGCAGTCTAATGATCACACAATAGGAGACTATTGGTGGGTATTGTCAATGGTAATTATGTGTACACTGCTATTATGTGCTTGAAATATAAAAAAAAATGCAATGACTTTCAGTATCCAATAGTTGGGGGCTTTGCCCTTACCTATCAAAGCTGAGGAGGCTGGAGCCCCCTGAGCCCCCTCCTTCCACTGCCTAGCGTATAAAAAAGTTGTTTTTTAACTCACTGATACCAACAGTATTTGTGCTTCCCTCACGATTCTTTCTTTTTATTTTTCACAAACACATACACACACCCAATGATGCACGAGTAGCTACCATCATAACAATGTCTTGATATATCTGTTTACAGGATTCAAGTATGGTTCTACAAATTGTAAGGCCTTGTTATGAAAGTCATGTAACATCAAAGGTTTATTGCTTGATAAAGGGGACAATCAAGTCTCTCACGTCTACATTGTGACAAGTATGTTACATGCACTCTTGGTGACTGTATATTACCTGGCTCTGAGAGAATATTTATTACTTGGCTCCTGGAATTAGCTACTTTTTGGGGGTCTGGAATTTTCCCCTCGACTGATTGTAATCCTACTGCAGTCATGAGAATTTACTCTGACTTGTGGGAAATGGGAATTGTGCTGTAGCTACATGGTGGTATGGTGTTTTAATGTGCACAACAAGCAATCATATTATATTGAAAGTAATTTGGGAACTTTATTAGCTATACTAGCACTAACAACAACAACAACAACAACTCACAGATGCTCAGTCATCTCAGTATTATCACTTATATTTTTAAAACAAAATAAGTGAAATTAGGTGTAGCTCTCTGAATCTGACAAAATACATTCAAATCACTTGCATCCAATAACGGCATTATTATATGAATGTCATGACTTATAAAAATCTATTATTTCCACTTGATAACTGAACTGAATCAAGACATGATGTATTCTAATGTCCACACTCTAACAACAATTGTATATATGAAGTAGCTAGAAAGGTATATCTCCTAATATACATTAATCATGTTTTGACTTGTGTTGCATACGTAAACCAAACCCTCATTGTCAACTGTCACTCTCTTCCCTGCTTGATTTGAAGTAGCCACAAATATTCCTTTTGTATCAAATATGGAAATCCGTTTTCTTTCACTCACATAAACAATATCTCTATCCGTGTCAATGGCAACACTTGTGGGGTCTAATAGTCCACCCTCTTTGCTACCTCGACTGCCAAATACTTCAACTAATTCTTGGTCTGTGTTGAAAACTTGAATGCGATGATTGTAGGTGTCCGCCACGTATATTAGACCAGATTGGTCGCAAGCAATACCATGAGGATTGTTAAGCTCACCAGGACAAGACCCATGCATTCCAAAGATGCCACTGGATGAAAGGTCAGGAGAAAGCACCTGAACACGATCATTAGCATCTACGACATAAAGCTTGTCATTGACAGGATTGTAAGCAATGTCTTTAGGATAGCAGAATTGAAGTACATTACGACCCAAAGAGCCAACAGAAGCAATGAATTTCCCGTCAAGTGTAAGCTTCAAGATGCAGTGGCTTTCACAGTTGCACAAGTACAAAAAAGAATCTTTGTCAATTGTTATTCCGCGAGGTGATGAAAAGCCTCCAAATACGCGAAGAAGAGCTCCTGAGCTTCGACTAAATATAGAAATGCATCTGATGCTTGTCGAGGAAGCCACTACCTCGTCATCTCTATCGTTCACTGTTATACCCCATGGTTCATCTATGTCTTTGATTGTTAACTTGGGCGTAACCAGACTCTCAAAAATTGTTCTTTTGACGTACACTGGAAATGGGCTTCCAGTTATTGGGTGGTCACTAATAATAACATGGAGTTTATGTTTTCCTGAAACAACTGGACAGTATTCAACTTCACGATCGCCAGAAGAAGATGTGTCAGATTCCACAACACTTCCCTTCACTGTGAGACCCGAGGTAGATATCAATTCGCAGTGAAGGTTTTTCAAGGGTTCTTCACACTTCTTGCTGTGGTAGTTCACAGCATGGATGACAATCTTTGCTTTCTCTCCTACAAGAGCTGAGACTAGACCAGCTCCTGAAGCAGAGGAATTCTTACCATCGCACGATCCCATTGCATGCACACTCCCTAAAAGGTTAAAACATTTCTCAGGGGATACATACCTGACGTCTGCCTTGGTCACAGGCTGAGTGCTGTCACTTCCAAACGAGGAAATGAGTTCTTTTGTTAGTATTGACACGGGTGTCTTCATTTGCAGTATGTGTGAAGGAATGCCTGTTTTTAGGCCAGACTTCATGGAGTCTACACAGCTCATAAGCTTTGAGAAACGAGACTCTAATCCATTTTTCTGCAAGGTTAACATTTCCAGCTTCTCATCAGATATTTTTTTGAGGTTGTCTAGCAAATTTACCTTTTCAGATTCAATAAGTTCATGAACAGCAGTGGCGGCATTACTGATACTAAACTCTAGTGAATCTTTCTGCATCATTACCTCATTGGAGTGCTGGTCAATGTCGTCTAAAGCTTTTTTAATAAGTTGAGCTTGTTTCTCTACTGGCTCCAGCCATTCAGAGATATCAGATTTGCACTTTTCAAGGACCTCATTTATAGGATTATAGTCATGAGTAAAATGTTTGCCTCCTTTTATAGCACACTTCAGACAAATCAACTCCTCACAGGTATCACAGAAAAGCTCTACTTCTTTGCTTACATGGCTGGCACAGAAAACAGAGCACTTCACAGCATCTGGTTCTGGTGGAGCAGTAGTCTTTCCCAGAGGTCCTTGATTTCGCAAGTCTTCTCTTATCTCAAGAAGATGGTTGATGTGGAAGGCTGGCTTGAGGCCGTTCACACCACCTTCATTCAAGATGGGAGTCTTCTGGCGACATACTGGACAAGACAGTGTGAGAGAACCATCATGGAGGTCTTTCACAACCAAGCAGGTGAGACATTGTTTGCAGTAGATATGTGAGCACTGAAGAAGCTTTGGTTCCTTGTAGATGTCCAAACAGATGGCACACTGTAGCTGCTGCTCTAACTTTTTCAGCATTAACTCTGCCATTAAAAAAAAAAATTCTAAGGGTGGGTTTTAATTTTTTTTTAAATTTATAGCCGGCCTAATCAGCAGGATGTTGTGGTTTCACTTTAGACTTGTGACCACTTAAGGGTGTGTGCAGTACCACCGGAACCTGCGGTAATTAAGCGATTAAGTAGAATACCACAAAACCCGCCCGTAACTCGATCCAATTTACTCTCCGCGAACTGACTATTTACGCGACTCGCGCACAATTTGAACACGTACCAATTAACTGTACCAGACAATTTACCACAAAGAGCTTTCACCTCAAAGGACTACCAGTACTGTAGGGCAGAAGCAGCAGTGCAGATAATTAATATTTGTTCACTTTCTAAAAAATATTACTAAACAATATAAATCATAACTCCATAGTAGCAGGGCCATAATCAAATACAATATGAAATGAACAAAATCAAAGGTTCTGAAGTATGCAATACTATCAAGGGGATCCAAGGAGCTGTGCCTTCTTATTGACCTCTCTACTGGAGTGCCACGTCCTCTCTTCTAAATAACCAGGATCAGAGGCGGCTCCGACAAATTTTAGGTGGTCAGGCCAGGAAGTGGGTGTGGCTTGAGGTTAAAATATTTTAATTAATTACTATAGAGACCTTTGGAGGTGGTTGGCCGGGACTCTTCACTTTTTGTAGATGCTGGAAAATCAACTGAGGCAGTAGTCAGGTGAAGTGAATTCCACCAGTCATCTTTTCCAGAGGCTCTCTGTATATCGCAGTGCAACAGGGAAATGCAGTAGCAACTCTGGGCTGCACCACCAGCAAGCTACTCTATCTGCACATTTTCATTTTTTTCTTCTCACTTTTACAGTACTTACTTACACTAAATTGAACTATTGATATTATTCTTTTTCATTTCTTACTTGTATTCTGGTATCAAGTTATATAGTTGTAATAGTATGATATAACAACAATAATTAAGAGAGATTAATGAACAATTACAATGTAAAAAACAAAAATAATGTTGACCATTTAATAAGATAATATAATGTCTAGGTTCTAAAAGTGTCCAAATAGTTGAATTCTTCGATCACCTCTGCTTACAAAATCATTGGCAACTTTCTGTCAAGTTGATGTTGTCAGTATATTCTTGGTGAACATGAATAATCATAAGATTGTTGCTGATGTGGGGATTCAGGTAAATCTTCCACCATGGTTGAAGAATGAGCAGTAATAGAGCTGCAGGATGCTGCCATAGCAGTCAGTGTGCGCAGTGCAAGCGATTTTCAACCTAGCGCGCAATAAATTGACCACACCCACCTATATAAAAAAGTGGTCCGGCCATAGCCGGAGTGGCCGGTCCGTCGGCGCCGCCTCTGAGGATGTATGTAGTATTCTTTCCTTCAGGAGGCATGATTAGGAGAGCCGAAGGTCTACTATTCTCTCCTCTGGAGAACAAGGAAGCCATGTCTTCTGCTCTGCACTTTTGTTGTGAACCTGCCAGTTGTACCCTAGAACCAAGGAGTTGTGCCTTCTCATAATCGGAGCTCATCTATTTCTATGAAGAGCATGCCAGCACCTTTCCTCCTGTTGAGGTAGATCAGACAAAGTACTATGATTTAAAAATTGATTCTGGTCTTATTTTAAATAAATCAAAAAAAATAATAATTGATAATAAACAGCCTAATTGATAAATATTATTATTGTAGAAAGAAAATAACATTAGTCAATAAAAGTAATAATTCACATTTTCTTTTAACAAATAGCACCAAAAATTCCTGAGAAGTTGAAGTTAACACACTGAAACTGCTTCTAACTTCTACCCCGCTACACCAACCTTCTATCAAGCTCTCCAAAGACACCAAAGCAGATGCTTCCTTCAAGTCGCAGCTGCGAGCCGTGATATATCTATTCTAAACGAGTGACTCCAGGCCCCATTAATACGCCGCCGCTTCTTCATTGTCTAGATAATAGTTAGACACTGCCACTAAGGGAACTACTGTGTTTAGGGTCCCGAAGGCCGAAGGCTGTGGCGTCCCAAGCGTAGCGAGGGCGCTACTAATGGGGCCTGAGGGACCCTAAACACAGTAGCGCCCGACGGTGCGCAGTGCCTAACTAATTTAGAACATAGCAACCACTAACCTGTTTCCAATGCCCTGAGAGGCAGGGCACTACATATAGTAGCCCTCTGTCAGGGCACTACATATAGTGCCCTCGTCTGAGGAACTACGCGATTCAGAGCCCCGCTACGTAATACAAAAACTACAGTAGCTATGTTCTAAGACCCTCCAGTACATTCCAGAAGTTTTGTATTCTTCCCCGCAGGGCTCACTCGCACAGTAACTCTTCTTTTGTGTTTGCTTACCAGTTCTAATTAGAGCCGCCACCACCCGGAATTTTGCCCACAATAAATTGCGCGCTCAGAGTTGGGGGGCGGAGTTGAAGAATCAAATGAATACGAATCAATAGTTAGTTGGCTTCGTACCTAAAAATCGATATTCAGAAGTATGTACTGGATGACCAGAATGAACTCATATTTTGTACACGGGGTACACTCCACATCTAAAAAAAACATAACAGCGAGTTTTTTCTTTTAAATAGGATACAAAAAAATATATATAAAAATATTCAAAAAAATGGAAAACAAATACTAATATCAAAAATACGGCGTTGTTAAGTTGTGGGGAAGCCCCTAGCATAACTTGAAAGTTTGTCCATGGATGGAATCATTATTACTTATTACATACTGTAATTAAAGTTTTATTTTTGTTAATTCAGATTTTGTTGAATGTAGATCCTTGGCAAGTTCAGAATGCTGGAATAGCTATCAGCTATGTATGCCCTGTTTATGCTGGTGGTGTTGTCATTTGGTTGTGGTCATGCACTACACAGGAAATTTGGGAGTTTCTTTAGTTGTAGTAGTGCTAGTAAGTGAAAGGCTCATAGCATCATCTGGGTTCTCTAAGATCTGAAGGTGTAGTTTCAAAACATGCAGTCAACATGCCCTAACCAGATTGTCCAGTTTATACTAAGCTTACTAAATGTATGCTTGTGTGTGCGTGTGCACGACATGCTGTGACAACCAAGTTGGGTGTGACACAGAAAAGGACACAATTCAAACAGCCCTATATAATTGTGTTTCAATATCAAGCTAGACCCTCATCTTTATTTTACGCTACACCGAGTAAAGGTATATATAATAATGAGCTTGAGCCTATTTAAAGCTAAAATAGGATATTATATATCTCCTTGTAATACTACAACTAGATATTCAGTGTGTGTGTGTGTGTAACAGGGTTGTGTGGCTAATGTAGTCTGGCGTGCGCAGCCCCTTCTGAGCAGAGTGAGTAGGTAAAGGGTCTGGCTGGCGAGACTATGGCTAAAGGACGTTCATCTGCCTTGATATATAATTGTAATCAAATGTAGAGTGTCTGGTCTTTGTATTTTCCCATTCTATGTCATAGCCCCATCTCCCTTAGAAAGAACTTTTTTTTTTTATAAGGTGATTCTATCTAAGAATTGACCACTCCCTGACCCCAATAACCACACCCTTTATACCTCTATAATTCCACTTACTAGAGCTGAGAAAGATTAAATTAAATATTTATGAATTGAAATGTGGATGAAGCATTACACAGTGACAGATGACAACTTAAGAGGATGTATAAAAACCAAGACAAACACTCGTAAATATTACATACAGACAATAACACATGAAATCTCCGAACTGGATGTCTTAGTCATGTAGTTCGGGTGAAGCTGACACAAAACTCAATATTAAGTTAGTCCAAGAAGTGACAGACATGAGCTAATAGTTCTGAAAGTTATTGCAATTGAGAGCCGTACTTGGGAGTAAAGTTAGGAGACATTAGAGGGCGTCGCTCGTTTACATCTTCCGTAGTAGCAGACAATATCTAAAAAAAAGAAAAAAAGAAAAAAACATTTTTTTTTTACAGAACAATAGTTATTATTTGTGAAATTTATCAAGCACTCAATTTCTTCTTTACATTTGTTATACTGAGTAGCAAAACTGGACCCCTCTCCCTCCCTTAACCCCCAATAAGTGCCTAATAATAAACCTTATTGGCTGTCAATTGCTGGAAATTCCAGTCATAAGCCTAGATACTCGACAGCCTTCATACTGTCGCAGATGTTCATTGCTACTTTATACACCTCGCAACTGAAGAAGGTTACAAGCCGAAACGTATTGTGTACTCACTACCGATCAGCTCGCTAGCAGTATAGCTAGTCAGATAATAAAGTAACCTCCATGTGTGCAGATAAACTACTGACTTGTCTAAACATATTCAGATCTCTTACATTAGCTAGCATAGCATTCATAGCTAAAAGGAGACATTAAAATTAAACCTTATCAACACAGAGACGTGCACAACATGCAGTACTAACCCTGACGGGGCGATAACCGCCTTTCCTGCACATATTCACATCAGCTAGCATAGTATTCATAGCTAAAAGGAGACATTAAAATTAAACCTTATCAACACAGAGACGTGCACAACATGCAGTACTAACCCTGACGGGGCGATAACCGCCTTTCCTGCACATATTCACATCAGCTAGTATAGTATTCATAACTAAAAGGAGACATTAAAATTAAACCTTATCAACACAGAGACGTGCACAACATGCAGTACTAACCCTGACGGGGCGATAACCGCCTTTCCTGCAAGTCGTTAACAAGTGTTTATACAAACTAATGGTAGGAAAAGGAGAGTATCGTCTCTGCACAAATTGACGGAAGTTTGATTCACATCTTTCTCTTCTCTTTTTCTCTTTCTTTTTGAAGGCAGCTCTTCTGACTACTTCAATGACCCCCTGGCACAGGACACCAGCTATCAGCAGCAGAGTCCACACACAAGACAAGGTGGTATCTAAATACAAAAGAAAAGCTTTTTAAAATGGGGTTAGACAAGGCAAAACAACAAAAAAAAATTGACTGTGATAACAGATAAAAAATAAATAAATAAATAAATAAATAAAAACCCAAGCAATAACAGCAGCAACAAGACCAACAACAAAAACAACTAATATATAAATTGAAGAGGGTTATTTATAAAAGAGGTAAGGTTTCTAACCTAATATATCTAGGCTACAGTGGCCATTGCTAGACAGGTAGCCACGAACCGCTGCATTGTATACCACATCGAGAATGACATTGTTGAGATATGAGCCCACGAACGCACCAACAGCTGCAAATACAAAGTCAGTCACACTTTAGAGACACACAGCTTACCAATACCCACTCGGACTTACCAAATACGACAGCATAACTGCCTATTATAGATGTGGCAACAATATTGAGCTGAATAACAAATATAAACATCTCATAATAACAACGAAGGAAAACCAAATTGTGAATATTAAGAGCAAATAGTCTATGACAATATCAGCATGCAATGGCTCTGCTTGTCTAAGAAGTACAGTATTCAAATATAAGTAAAGAACTAACCACTGCCGGGAAGCAGACAAACGGCAAGACAAAGACGAGAGTCCCGCAGAATAAAGCCAACACATAGATGTACCACAACCTCAACAGAGAGATATTACCTGTTCCAACAAAAAAAATAAAATGGAGCAGTAACGCAAAGAAAGACTAGAGGACTTATAGTCAAATGGAAATGGTCCAGATACTTTACGTTGGGTAGACCTTACCTATGGGAGTGTAGAGAATGGCTGCAGTGACTAGGAAGGTGGAGCAGAGGGCAAACACGAGGAGGTAGAGCATGGTCCAGTTAGTGAAGAAATACAGCAAAAATATAAGAGTAGTTAGGGCCACCCCCAGCAATATAGTGATCAATAATAGATCTGAAACATTAAAATAGAAAAATAGAAAAACAGAGTCAATGATGTGAGGAAAACAAGAGATAATAAACAGTCTAAGAAAGAAAGCGGCATAAATGGTTCACAGCGCAATACTAAACACACGCTCCCAAATATTCCTAATAAGATGAGATAATCCTGAAGTGTACTCACCAGTATCATCCAAATTAGTGGCAACTGATAAGATGAAGAACACAATGAAGCAGGATATTAACAGGGACATCAGTACTATTTCTACATGGAAAAACAACAACAACAACAACAACAAAGGACACTTAAAAAAGATCAAGGAAGAACACTAGCTAAGCCATCACTGCTTTATTTCCCTAACCTATCCTTACCGACATGGAAGAACCGATGGCCCAGGAAGCAGAGAAAGAGTCCAATGAGTCCCAGTATAGGCCCACAGACCATAGCAGAAACTACCACCTTGCTGGAACAGGATGTATCACCTGGTTCACACTTCCTGGCCACAGCTAATACAAACAAAGACATTATACATAGAAACATGTATGTAGATACATAAACAATAAAAAAGGAAATAAAAAGTAATTGCTCCTTGTACAATTCTATATCCCAACAAAGACGCACTACATGTAGTTATTTACTGGTGGCTGGTGTGCTTCAGCATAACTGGCAAGAGTGATTTAGCCTACAGTAGCTGTATTTTTTATGACACACAATAACTGATTATCCTTAAATTAACCCTTTACCTGTCAAAGCCGAGAATTCTCGGCGCGCAAAGTACCCGCGCTAAAAAATATTTAAAAAGACTAACGACGTGAAGTTACGTTAGAGTATACGTATAAAAACACGCGTCTTGAGTTGCTCTATGACGTAAAATTGCTTATAAATAGCATAAAAGGATGTTACTAAGGCCTAGGTTAAAAATAAACCAGACCGTTGATTAAAAAAATAACAAAATGGCCGAACGGTTTACCGCGGTGGAATTGTTGGATATGTTGGAGAGGCTCCATCACTGAGGCTGTCCAATGAGTCATCCAGCATTGCTACATCATCAACTTCATCAGAAGTTGAGCTGCTAGTGCTTCCTTCGTAGTCAGATGGGGCCACTACTGTCTCAGACAGAGTACCAAGGTAAGAAAACATTCTGTCATCCTCAAAATCACTTTCATCGCTTCCTGAGATGTCGCAACTGTCCAAGTTGCACCACCAGTAAGTATGCTTTGTTGCTACTAACATGATTATTGTTGTTTTTTGGCATAAGACTAGTTATGAACCACTTGTTTAGCTACACTTTTACTAAACCACCAACTAAGTGGTTGTGGTAATTCAAATTTCGAATGCAGTTTATACTAGGCTAATTATAAGGTAAAATTATGTCATGATTTGTTGGCACTAACTTTGTTTGATTTTGACATGAGACTACTTGTGAACTAATTGTTTGGCTACATTATTGCAAAGGCCACTAGCTGGGAATTCAAATTTTTAAATTTAGCTATTTATAAAGTCAAAATATGTAATAAAATTTAGATGCTGGTGTCAATGATGGTGGTGAGTCAAGTGATGGTGCTCAGTCAAGTGATGGTGCTGAATCACATGGGGAAAGAGAGCGATCCCCATTGGAGAGTAATAATATGAATCTCTTAGAACATATAATCATTTTGTATTTTTTTTCTCCACGTTTTTTATGGTTATTTTTTTATGAAATCATGGTTTTCACTTATTGTTCTGCTTTGATACACATTCAGTTTAATTATATAACAATTTTTCATATTTCTATAATTGATTTAGCAAGAAAATACAAAAAAATAAAATAAATCGGTTAATTAATTTTTGTGGTTTTGTTGCTAGGCAACCTAATTAATGTGGTCAAGTGTAAAATTAACTGATAATTACAAAAATGTATGGTTGCTAGGGACTTTGACAATTATTTATTTTTTTATGAATTTTTAAATGCATTCACTGAATCATTGGAAAAAAAATTGACAGGGAAAGGGTTAACCTTCAGGCCATATATTTATGATTAATAAATTAAAGAACAGAAAGCTCACTATGAGCTACAGTTCTTAGCATAAATTTTAAGGTTTTCACTAGAAGTTGAAATGTATTCTCTTTTGACAGTACACTGAAGTCAAATTATATTTTCCCACGTAGCAACACATTGAAGTCGATCAACAGAGTTCATGCACTTAGGTCTGCCCCAAGGCTTACTCAGTTGAGATTTCGATATTACATATGTATATATGGAACGTAGGAACTCCCTTTCATGCATGCCAACCTTATTAGGTGAATTGGTGAAGTGTTTTGAAAAATAAAACAAAGGAGTAATGACTTTTTGACTTTTTTGGGCTTGAAAAGCGACCTGAGAGTGTCTCACGCACTCGCTCGCCAATGACTACTTGCTGTACTTACTAGGAACATAAGCAGACGTCCTCCCAGACGGGTCATAAGCCAGTACATTGAACACTACCACTTGGTCAGCACGCAATATATAATCCAACTTCTTCTTTGTACCTCCATTGAAACTTGTAAACCCCAAATTCTATACAAAAACAACAACCGCAACAAAATGAATCAAAATACGAAGGTTCACAGGTCTCCCACTCATGATGCTCATTAATTAGATATATGGTAAAGGGAATATCCCACTCAGCAACAATTCAGCAGGCTGCCCGAGAAATTAATATTAATAAATAAGCATAGAATTGTCTCATGTTCACATTAGCAATATTTATATCAACTAGCCTCAGCTCACACAGTCCATTAAAGAAGACTATCACACATACAAACTGTTGATTATTTTCCCTACCAGTATATCACTTTTGACAGCACTGGAAGACATCATGGATTTGATGGCATAGAACACATCACTGGAGCCAGGGTTCTTGTAGCACTTCTGATAGATCTGGTACTTGAGAGTCGTGACCACAGCCTCATGATCAGTGCATACCGGTTCAGTCACGTGAGTACTGGGATTATAGCCTGTATCTGAATTCTGAAATAATAATAATAATAATAATAATAATAATAATAATAATAATAATAGTAATAATAATTAATAATATAATTAATAACAATAATATTAGTAATTAATAATAATGACTAGTGGGGTGCTGTGCTTGAGCACAAATGGCGAGCATGTTATTGTGACACTAATAATTAAAACGAACAAGGAAGTCACTTTTAAATAAAACTTAAAAGTTGAAAGAAGTTGACTCTTACTAGTCCATAGACTAAAGATCAAGTGCTCCTAGGTTAGATTACCGGTGGCAAGCAAATATTTTTTTTGTTAAAAAAAAAAAAAAAAAAAAAAAAAGACCGTGAAAGAGAGAGAATACATCTAATGAGTAAAGAAGGCTGAGAAAAAAATCGTAAAGTGATAAATTAGCAGAGTAAAAACAAAATTCCACGGATAAAAAGAATCTTTGATGAGAAAGAAAGAAAAGTTCCGTTGGTCTGTTGAGAGTGAGACTGTAGCATAGCAGTACCTCTTAACACAGTATAAATATAGAATTGAAGTGTTTGGTTGCTGGTTGATTGCCATAGCTCAGTGGCAGAGCGCTTGTGTGTTAGGCAAGCAGTCCTGGGTTCAATTCCCGGTGGTGACCAAAGTTGTAAATTCTTTGTCATTTTCAGTATTGTGTTTTTTTGTCAACTGATGAAGACCTACGGGTCGAAACGTTTTGACTATTTATAGTTATAATCTACTACGAAAGCTAATAAATAAAATAACCAGAAACAGCAGCTGGATTTAGTTACTTTATGCATCTCTGTTCCTAAAAGAACAAGTATACAGCCTTCTACAATTAACTGTTAGCTAACTCCTCCAAAATACTTTCTCACCTCATTTTTCAAAGTAATGGTAGCTCCTATGGTATCTACATAACTAGTAGTTCTTGCTACATGAAGTAACAGAGTAGTCCCTGACAACAAGTTCAAAGCTACTAAAACCAGGAGAGTTAAAAAGTGGTAAAGGGTCTTCAACATCGTAGTAACTACACTCCACTGTTTGTGACTTATTTCTTTTAAAAAATTAATAGTACATTCAATATGGGGTAAATCACTGTTCAATTGAAATCGCATGGGGCAAGTGAAATAGCATGGTAACTAAGTGCCACAGCAGGCAAATGAAATAGACGGATAAGTACACATGCATGCAGTGTCAGCACTGGAAACATATAGTTTGAGTAGTTCCTAGTTGGGGACTATGTCATTCTTAATGCAGTTCTATTTGTATTAAACGAAGTTAGTTCAACAGACTTGGAGGAGCCACAGGTTGAGAACAAATATCTGGACAAAGCTAATAGAAATCCATGAATAATACAGCTATTAATCCCAACTAGCACGGTTGCCCGTGCTATTACTAATATTAATGAAGCACCAAAGGTGCGAACCCTCAGCGCTACTGTACACTATCTAGCTATATAGCTCTTACCACTACAAATAGATATGTACCCAAAGCTAATTCTCAAATAAATAAAAAAAATTTTTTAAAAATAAATAAAAATATTAACAAATAAAAAAATAAAAACTTAAACACAATGTTTTAGCCCCTCATATAAGTTGAAAATAGTAGTTCTATTTACAAGTACAAGCTGACTGCTAAAGTTACTACTTTCCCTCTATATCAAAGGTACAGTGATTCTGTCAACCATTAGTGCTACTAGAGAACTACACTAGTTCAAACTGCAAAAGTTCAAAGTGCAAAAATTCATTCCTAATTAAGGTATACCACCTCTGACCTAAGATGGAGGACCGTCTATTACACATCCCAAGCATGATCTACACCTGCTGTAGCCTGCACAAAACCACGTGTGGTGGTTATAATTAAATCAGATTAATTTACTTCCCATGTGTGCCCAGCAAAGCAATTGAGTTCATCCTCCTCTAAGTGTGAAAGAGGCATTGTAAATGATATAAACAATTGGTTCATTGATTTCTGGCCGGCTACTTCACTTTAGACATTCTAGTTTACACACTACACAAATTAACCAACTCTGCAGATTCCTTTACATTTAAGTACTCTCTAGAAATATCGAACGGAAGTGTAGTAAAGGAAATGCTAGCCCTGCCTTTAGGAAATGTTAGTTTCCACTAAACAACAACAGCAAACAAACTTTCACTTTAGCCGGCAACATAATACATAATTCTTTTATGCACCACATTCTTCGTAGCACCTAGTTCAGTAAAATGCAGCCACAGAGGCAAAACAATAGCAAGCAACAACAAACAACTATGTGGTAAACAACAACAAACAACTATGTGGTAAACAACAACAAACAACTATGTGGTAAGGGTTGTCTGTCCTTTCTGAACTGACTTGTAGTTGCCTTGGTTTCTACACAAAGCAAGAGTGGAGCCAGTGGAACACTTAAAGCTGTTAAAGAAAGCTTTCAAATAGAACAAGCTGCATGACAGCTCCACCAAGTATTACAAGACAAAACAATTCACCAAACATACAAGTATAGGCTACACCACAACATGGAGGTTGGTATGGATTTATAAAGCCGATAAATCTCATACCCACTGAACACAGAGGGGTGCAACTGACTTGTACTGTGGCTTAAAGCTAACTTTAGATGAGACAGTTGACTTGTTCACCTCCTAGGAGGTGGGTATGAAATATATTCACCGCAAATTGAGCAATCTGATTGGATGGTTTGAACATATCGTGGTACAATAATACACGTATATATATATATACACACACACACAATACATTATAGAATACTGCTCTCTCTCTCTCTCTTTCTCCCCACCCTCCACCCCAACTAGATGTTTAGACATACTGAAACTATTTTACCAACAAACAGTCCTACACCCAACAATTTGTTTCCCTCAATTGGTGGGAGTGTCTCATTTGCTTGGCTAGGACAATGACTACTACACTCAGTCCTGTGTTACCTGGAAAAGGATGGTCGTCATGGACAAGCTCTTGTTAGTGAACGTGGTGAGACTTGGGTCTATTTCCAGATCTGATGTGAGACTACAGCCACCTGGTATGGGGTCTGAGACACACAAACACACATACAAACAACATATACAAAAACATACACATACACACAGAGCCAGTCATCATTGCTCTTGTCATGAAACAACATTCATTGAACATTGAACGTATCCCGTGGGATCGGCAAAGGAAACAATGTGGTTATAAAATGTTGCCCATGTGATTTATACAAACACACACACTGGTCCAAAGGGAACAAAAACATACACTTAACTTTTAACTCCTCAAAAGAGTTATCTTCAGAAAGAAAGATTCAGCAGGAAATAGTTTCAATTAGTAAATTTTGTAAAGCACATTGGAAAAAAAAAAAAAAGATGTTGATTTAAAACACACACACACACACACACACACACACACAAGAGACTAGACTGCATATTGCTATTTAGTTGTCATGAAATCTATAGTTAGTTAATGTCACACACTATGTATGGATCACTGAAACGTGACAAATCTATGGTCAGTTAATGTCACACACTATGTATGGATCACTGATACATGACAAATCTATGGTTAGTCAATGTCACACACTATGTATGGATCACTGAAACGTGACAAATCTATGGTTAGTCAATGTCACACACTATGTATGGATCACTGAAACGTGACAAATCTATGGTCAGTTAATGTCACACACTATGTATGGATCACTGATACATGACAAATCTATGGTTAGTCAATGTCACACACTATGTATGGATCACTGAAACGTGACAAATCTATGGTTAGTCAATGTCACACACTATGTATGGATCACTGAAACGTGACAAATCTATGGTCAGTTAATGTCACACACTATGTATGGATCACTGATACATGACAAATCTATGGTTAGTCAATGTCACACACTATGTATGGATCACTGAAACGTGACAAATCTATGGTTAGTCAATGTCACACACTATGTATGGA
>WLWD01000761.1_pt1 | contig 43343 bp, 30 predicted proteins | sample 6712731 | NCBI WGS metagenome assembly WLWD01 (sample SAMN12718690, study PRJNA576275) | sponge metagenome | isolation source: marine sponge | host: Mycale hentscheli | place: New Zealand: South Island, Marlborough, Capsize Point | collected 2014-11-01 | reverse complement strand
TATGGACTGGGTAAAGTGAGAGTATGGATTTGGTAAAGCGAGAGTATGTATTGGGTAAAGCGAGAGTATGGATTGGGTAAAGTGAGCGTATGGATTGGGTAAAGGGAGAGTATGGATTGGGTAAAGGGAGAGTATGGATTGGGTAAAGGGAGAGTATGGATTGGGTAAAGTTAGATTATGGATTTGGTAAAGCGAGAGTATGGATTGGGTAAAGTGAGAGTATGGATTGGGTAAAGTGAGCGTATGGATTGGGTAAAGTGGAGTATGGATTTGGTAAAGCCGAGAGTATGGATGGGTTACAGTAAAGTGAGAGTATGGACTGGGTAAAGTGAGAGTATGGACTGGGTAAAGTAAGAGCATGGACTGGGTAAAGTGAGAGTATGGATTGGGTAAAGCGAGAGTATGGATTGGGTAAAGAGAGATTATGGACTGGGTAAAGTGAGAGTATGGACTGTGTAAAGCGAGAGTATGGATTGGGTAAAGCGAGAGTATGAATTGGGTAAAGTGAGAGTATATATTGGGTAAAGGGAGAGTATGGACTGGGTAAAGTGAGAGTATGGATTGGGTAAAGCGAGAGTATGAATTGGGTAAAGAGAGATTATGGACTGGGTAAAGTGAGAGTATGGACTGTGTAAAGCGAGAGTATGGATTTGGTAAAGCGAGAGTATGGATTGGGTAAAGCGAGAGTATGGACTCTGTAAAACAAGAGTATGGATTGGGTAAAGCGAAAGTATGGATTTGGTAAAGTATGAACTGGGTAAAGCGAGAGTATGGATTGTAAAGCGAGAGTATGGATTGAGTAAAGTGAGGGTATGGACTGGGTAAAACAAGAGTATGGATTGGGTAAAGCGAGAGTATGGATTTGGTAAAGCGAGAGTATGGATTTGGTAAAGTATGAACTGGGTAAAGTGAGAGCATGGACTGGGTAAAGTGAAAGTATGGATTGGGTAAAGTGAATGTATGGATTGGGTAAAGCGAGAGTATGGATTGGGTAAAGTGAGAGTATGGACTGGGTAAAGTGAGAGTATGGACTGTAAAGTGAGGGTATTGATTGGGTAAAGCGAGAGTATGGACTGGGTAAAGCGAGAGTATGGACTGGGTAAAGCGAGAGTATGGACTGGGTAAAGCGAGAGTATGGATTGGGTAAAGCGAGAGTATGGACTGGGTAAAGCGAGAGTATGGACTGGGTAAAGCGAGAGTATGGACTGGGTAAAACGAGAGTATGGATTGGGTAAAGTGAGGGTATGGATTGGGCAAAGCGAGGGTATGGATTGGGCAAAGCGAGGGTATGGATTGGGTTAAGCGAGGGTATGGATTGGGTAAAGCAAGAGTATGGATTGGTTAAAGAGAGAATATTGATTGGGTAAAGCGAGAGGGGTATACCATGAATAACATGATTAAGGTAAATAGATTGTGTTGGGTATATTTTATTTTATATAAAGAGTGAAGCATTATTTAGGAGAAAAACATACAGTGAATAAACTGGAAATATGATAGATAGAATATAGTTGCCAACCAACCCAGTTTTATTGAGATTCTCCTAGTTAATTTTTTCCTGAAGTCTACCCTATGAACTATTCAAGCTGATTCCAGTTTCTCGCACTTTTAAAGCACAATAATATTTAATAGTAGATCATTCCATAATTACAAAATTTGTGTTGAATGGGCAGCAATTGAGATATTTGTCTTTTTGATCATAATGTTTATATTCATTTAGTGGGTGTGGCTAATCCTGCATTTACATTCTGAGGAGTTGGCTAGTATTGGTAAATGTTGTGAATTTAGTTTAAAGATTGAGCGTGTCATTGATTAGGTAAGGGATACCTTATTAGTAAGAGATACCTTATTAGTAAGAGATACCATGTATTTGGTAAGGTATTTATTGATTTGGTAAAGGGTAGCATAACTAGCTGATGCAGCCACTGGCACAGAATGCCTACTGCTGACATTTTAATTTTTTCCAGTCATGTTTGTTTTTTTTTTTGATAGCATTATTACAGTTGAAGTGTAGTTTTTGAATCTTTTTGGGTGTTGATCTATGCATTATGCTTTTATAAATACTTTAATTTAAGATTTTAATGGTGAAATTTGTTACGATTTGTGTAACTAAGTACACTATGGTGCATCCTCGTTTATATGAACTACTCTAACATTCAGAGTGAAAGTAATTATATTTATTTTTATATTATTGTACTTATTCTTCTATGTGTTTCATATCTGAAGTTTTCTATAATTCAAATGAATAATTTTAGATGGTTTGAACGAGTGAGAATGGACTGTATTTTTTTGTCTTTTAAAGTACTGTTTTGCCATCAGTTGTTATTGACATTGTTTGTGTATTGTAGATGGAGTGACCAAGTTAGCATTCAAGGAAACAAACAATTGAAATTTTAATTCAAGTTTTAATTCATTTCATTTTAACATTACCTTTTATTGTTAAATTGATATTAATTTTTTTATTTTATATCGAAATGAAATTAAAAAGAAATTTTCAATGTGGTTATTCATGGTTGTCAATGTGGGTTAATGTAAAGGTTCCAGACATTATTAAATTAGTTACCAAGAAAGTTGCAGCCTTATCAAGGTGGATTTGGTAGAAAGTTACAGACTTTGTCAAGGTGGTTGCCAAAAAAATGCAGACTTTTTCAATGTGGTTGCAGAACGGTACAGACTTGTCAAGGTGTTTAACAATTGAGTTTACAGCCAGGTTTGAAAGGTTTGTAAGCTACCTTGTCAACAAGGCAGTTCCACTGTGTATCCCTAAGGAATCTTATTTTATGATTGTGTGTCCTATAATTGTTCTCCCAGCCTCAATCTTTACGAATCGTTTACTTTGTTGTCATTTTTTTTTCGTTTTGTTATAATCACACTTAGTTGGGAATTTGTATATTACATGCCATTAAAATCACGTGATTTATTTTAAATTTGTTACTTAAAGTGGGAGCTTTATGCTTGCTGTAGAGGAATTTATGAACAATAATAAACACAACAACACACAATTTTTGTGTTTGGGGAGGGGCATATTTTCACTCAAGCGATAATTATAACATAGAAGTATTTTTTTTTAGTTGCCATAATCCCTAATAGAGTATGGGTAAAGGGTATATAGCAGTCAAGTCTAAAGAGATTAAAAATGGGTAAAGGGTATTTGAAGTTGCAGGCAAGGTAATGAATTTTGGTAAAGGGTTTTTAGCTGGAGTAATAGTAGTTTTGTTACAAACCCTACTAACCGGAACTTTGGAGTTTATATACAATTCTCATCTTACAAAACCTTGCATTAATGAAGTTAGTTTTTTACGGGCCAGGAGAACAGTATAGGGCTTAGTCAATGGTTATTGTACCATTCACGTGGAAATTGTAGTGTAGACTAGAAGTCTGCATCTAAGTAGCTAATTAAAGTATAAGTTCAAGAAATGTTACCAATGCAGGCAGAAATCTTTGAGTTGAACCTATTAGGTATTCAGCAACATTCATTTTATGCTGGTCAGGAACCTTCCAGGTTGACTAGACAGTACCATAGAAAAAGTACAGGATAGTTCATCTGTACTGGTGCAGGGCAGGAACCTTCCAGGTGGACCTAGAAGGTACTTAGAAAAAGTGCAGGAAAGTTCACCTGTACTGGTGCACGCCAGGAACCTTCCAGGTGGACCTAGAAGGTACTTAGAAATTGTACAGGAAAGCTCACCTGTACTGGTGCAGGCCAGGGACCTTCCAGGTGTACCTAGAAGGTACTATAGAAAAAGTGCAGGAAAGTTCACCTGTACTGATGCAGGCCAGGAACCTTCCAGGTGGACCTAGAAGGTATTTAGAAAAAGTACAGGAAAGCTCACCTGTACTGGTGCAGGCCAGGGACCTTCCAGGTGGACCTAGAAGGTACTATAGAAAAAGTGCAGGAAATTTCATCTGTACTGGTGCAGGCCAGGAACCTTCCAGGTGGACCTAGAAGGTACTATAGAAAAAGTGCAGGAAAGTTCACCTGTACTGGTGCAGGCCAGGAACCTTCCAGGTGGACATAGAAGGTACTTAGAAAAAGTACAGGAAAGCTCACCTGTACTGGTGCAGGCCAGGGACCTTCCAGGTGGACCTAGAAGGTACTATAGAAAAAGTGCAGGAAATTTCATCTGTACTGGTGCAGGCCAGGAACCTTCCAGGTGGACCTAGAAGGTACTATAGAAAAAGTGCAGGAAAGTTCACGTGTACTGATGCAGGATATGTGACCTGCTGTCAGAAATCATCTGACCTGGTACAGGAAATGTGAAGTACAGGCCATGCGCTCAACTGTCCTATACAATTCCTGAAGTCAGGAAATTCCAGATTTTTTCCTGTGTCATTCCTTTTGAGGAGAAGGTTTGCAAACCTTCAATTATAAATAAATTGTAAAGTTGTGACTTGAAATCCTGGTTCATTAATATGCTGGATTTTAGAATGAACATGGACAAGTTTTCTAGCTAATGATTATGATTTACTTATCAGGAATTTCAGAAAAACAGCATAACCGTTAACAGCTAACAACAATCCCCAAGACATTTTCTTTTGAAATCACCCTCTGGCACAAACATGTTTACTTTTGTTTGTTTTTCTAGACACTTTCACTTGTTTATTATGTAGCATTTTGTACTATTCTGTGACGGTGACATCTGCATGGCTGTCGAAATGTCTGTAATCGCACACGTTAAATTATATGCTAGTGGTGCAGTTAACAATATTTGTGGATACAATAAGAATAGAACTTACTTATGTACTACATTATATCAATAAAATTATCTTGCTCAACAATTCAGAGCTAATGTACTTAAACTTTTAGCATATTCTTTAATAAATCATTTGATGTTGATCAAAATTGTTTTAGTTTATAAATAATTCTCATTAAGCAGTTTTAATGGGCAAAGGCAACCATCAATAATTTTGATATAAAATGGCTCTAAATCAATCTATCTATATTTCAAACTTCAGCACAAGAATGTCCTGTCTATTAAACATAATGTTAATTTGTCTGAAAGGTGAAGAATATTCATAACACAACTATGAAAATTGTGTGATTTTTAATAACTGAAGGAGGTTGCAGCATAAACTGTGTACTTAATAAAAACATGAGAATCTGCTGGTCAATTGGCACCAAGCTGTTATTTAAAGAAGTGATTTTAGCATTTAGCATGTTTTTAAGTGATTATTGATTACTTATTTGTTCATAGAATGCTCTATTCCATGTACATATAGTTTGACTAAATCATGGTTAGTTGTGTAAATTTGTGATGCATACTGAATAAATAAAAAAAGTTTACACTGAAACTAACAATAGTGATTAACTATATCATATAATTAAATGATTAAAATTGTATTTTAGTTTGCCTGAAAATAATAATTGGATTGACTTTTAAGTAGTTTTGGAAGTTTCGAAGTGACACTAGAGAGCAAAGTAGTGTTTTTCATGTCTAGATAGTATTATAATATAATTTAGAGTTGACAATTTTTCATTAAGCACTTGCATATACAATTATATAAAACATAATAAAAAGGAAACTTTGAGCTACCTGCAGTAAATATCATGCTGAGCACCAAATTTGAACAAACAGTAGCACCAACTGTTATATTGTACAAACTTTGATTGTTTAATCTAAGAATCACTGAGACATCATTAGTAGTGATATTATTTATTGCATTCGGTTGTGCTGGCACAATTATAATATTGTAGTAATTGAGAAATGTGCTTGGTATTGGAGAACTTTACGAGACAACGAACAAATGAGATGCTCCAAATTGAAGAAGAGAAAGGACTGGAGGGTCAATGAAGGAGCCTAAAAGTAATATCAAACCAAGCTCAAGATTTTTCTCTTTTGGTGCAATAATATAATATCAAAATTTTAAAGCTTTTTAATGGTAAGTGTCTGTTATGGTAGTGCATTAAACTAACAGCAAAGAGTTAATTAACTCATTAATAGTACAAAATATTGTAATATGAATATAATATCAGGTTAGCTTGCCATTTGTATGTAAAAACACCAGTAAGACATTAGTAGAAGCTATCTAGACTACTAAAAATTCTTCAAGGTATATTATTTATTGTCATAATGACAAGGAATATTAACAAAAAATTTAAAGCGGTTAGCAATATTGTATACAGCTGGAAATAATAACTAGATAGTCCAGGTCTGAGAAGTAGACATTTTGGCCCAGTGAAAAAAACTTATAGTCATGCGTATAAATAAGAGCACAATATTGCCACCATATTATGACTTCTTACTATACCGACAATAAAAAAACAAAATCAGGTAATCTAGTAGCTCTGAATTCCTTAGCATGCTTTTAACTTGCACAGTGGAAGAAGAGTAAATGTGGATTTTGAAGATTTTGCTATTGTAACAGGTGTTTAGGTCTCCCTAAACAAACGCCGAATTATTATTTACCTAATTTAGTTATTCATGCACTAATTATCTTTATATCATATTCATTTACATTCAATTTCATATATTCCATTTAACGCACACTGGTGTGCGTTTTTTAGAATAATTAAAAAGAAAAACCTCATGTTCTAACTTGAAGTTCTTGTACAAGGGATAGAACTTAATCCTTTTGAATCCTCCTCCCTGAAGAGTACAAAGAATAACTCACACACAGCTTTAATAGCTAGCTTGCTGTGTGTGCTGCCTGTGCTAGCCAGGTGGTCCTTACATAACCTGCTTTTGGGAATTACGACCCCGAAACATTGGTCCTTCGAGCCGGATCCGTAAAGGTGAAGGTAAGGGGGATCAGTGGCCTAGCTCTCTAAGAAAGAAGCAAAGCTATTGAAGAAGAGAAACTGCAGGAGGGATAGCTGTACAAGCTACTCTAACTCTTGTAACCAAGAAGATTGATTCACTGCTAACTCCAAGGAAGGAGTAATTGGAATTCCTCACCAGAGTCAGAACTGTGTTTCGAAATAATTAACCCAGAATGGCATCGGAAGAGAGTGATTTGGCAGCCTTGAAGGCCAAAAGGAAAACCTGTAGAGGCAAGCTCACCAAAGCCATAAAGAGTGCTATGAAATTCACAAGTGACAACCTGGCAGAAATAAAACAAAGAGAGCTGAGGGAGAAAATTGAGATAATTAAAAGGCTGATGGACGAGCATAGTGACATGCATGAAGCTGTGCTGACACAAATGGCAACAGAAGGCAAGCCACAACTAGAGATTGATGGAGAAGTGAGTGGCAATGAAGCTGTGGAAAGAATCTCTGACAGTGAGTTGGATAAACTGGAAGAAGCCAGTGTTTTGAGCAATCTCTACTTGGGTGATGTTAGAGTGCAGACCAATGCTGCCACCTGGGTGAAGGAAAGCAAGATAGAAGCTCCTACATTTAACACTGATGGCAACAAAGTGAAGGAAGAGCTAGAAAGAAACATCAGTGATCTCACCCCTTATGCTGCTCATTCCTACATAAATGGCCAATTAGCCAAAGCACAATCTCTGGCAGAGCAAGTCAGGACAAAGTTGTTTGCCACTGCAGCAGCAGCTCCTTCTGTGCTGCCAGCAGAAACAAGGGTGGAAAGAAGCATCACCAGAAGTGCTCTGCCACCCCCTTACCATATAAAACCACCCACCTTCAGTGGAAATCCCAGAGACTTCAAACACTTTTGCGAGCGATTCGAAGCTATTATGGACCTTCACAAGGATTATTATCCGGACACAGACAAAATCAGTATACTGGCAGATGCCATGAAGGACAATGATGCAAGGAAGCTGGTGCTAAACTCTTGCAGTGATGGCTATGAAGGAGCTCTGGAGCAGCTCAAGATGACATATGGACGAAAGACAGTGATTTATCCACAACTAGTGGATGAGTTCCTGAAGAAAGAGAAGTATGACTGTTCCAGAGAGTCAATGAAGCTAATTTTGGACAAGACGAAAAGATTGTTGTCAGAGATGGAAAAGATTGGAGGCAGAAACATTGACACCCTGGCAGTGGCTCTCACAGTGAAGGAATTTGACATGGAGCTCATGACTGAGTGGTCCAAGCATCTGGGAAGTAATGATGAACTGCCTACTCTAGAGAAGCTGATAGAATTTGTGACACCACTGTCACATAACTTGCCAAGGCTCAGCAGAAATGTCTATCAGAGCCACAAACCTGTCAAGCAGCATCATCACTCTTCCACTACACCAGCATCAATTGAATCAGCAGTGAAGGTGGAGTCAAAGGTGGAGTCCAAGTCAGAAGTTCCTCCCAAAAGGGTGTGTCCAGCATGCAAAGAATCATCTCACCCTCTCTACAGATGTGTCAAGTTCAAAGATATGACTGTCAACCAGAGGTGGAACTTGGTGAACAAAAACAAGCATTGCAGCAACTGTCTCCATCCATCACACCAAGCAGCTACTTGCACTTCAAAATACACCTGCAAGTTCTGTAAACAGCCTCATAACTACCTCCTACACAAGGAAAGTGAGGAAGACAAGAAATCAACCAACTCTGGAATTACTCTGGCAGCACAAACAACACAGACATCTCCAGAGACTGACACATCAGGTGAGCTCGGTTGTGGTTTTATATTCACTGCTCTTGTGTCAATCCAGAGTCAAGGCAGGAAAATCAATGCCAGAGCAGCACTAGACAGTTGTGCCACCCACTCCCTGATCAGTGAAGAAGTGGCAGCCTTCCTGCAGCCACAAAGACAGCCAATCAAGCTCACAATGAGAGGAGCTGTGGCAGAGAAGCAGATAAAGCACTGGGCTACTGTGAACATCTCCACCATCATCCCTTCAGAGTTTGATGTCCCACTGGGTGTGGCAATAGTCAATGACCTCCCACCAGCCACACCTCCAAAGGATGGAGCAGCAGTTGCCAAAAATCCAATGTTGAATGGACTGACTCTGGCTGATCCTTACTTTGGAGGTAAGCTAGATCTCATAATAGGCACCAATGACTTGCCTATGCTCTGGGGAAATGATGGAAGAAAGTTTTCCATGGCAGACAGGCTGACTGCTGTCAACACTGCTTTTGGATGGGTTGTGTCTGGATCTGCACTCCCTGCAAGCAAGTCTGGAACATCTCTCAGAGTGGAAGTGACAGAAGACAGAGATCATCAGCTCTTCCAAAAGATGTACGAGTTGGAGAAAGTGCCAGAAGCAATCAAACTGACCCCTGAAGAGGAGAGTGCCATCACACAGTTTAAAGAATCAATTGTCCAAACAGTAGATGGCAGGTATGCAGCCAAGCTGCCGAGAGTGGAAAGCCCTCCTCAGCTGGGCAACTCAAGTAAGATGGCATTGTCTAGAATGATTAGTAATGAGAGAAAGATGAAAAAGGTGGGAAAATTGGCAGAGTTTGATGAAGAAATGTTTGGGTATATAAGGCTAGAGCATGCAGAGGTTGTGCCTGAATCAGAAAGGGATAAAGGCATGTATTACTTGCCTGTAAAGGGCGTAATCAAAGAAAGCTCCACCTCCACAAAGGTCAGGCCAGTTTTTGATGCTAGTGCCAAGACTAGCAATGGAGTTGCTCTTAATGATGCTCTCCTAGTTGGTCCAAACTTATACCCCTTAATCAGTAACATCCTGATCCAGTTTAGAAGTTATCCTATAGCTGTGTCTGCTGACATCAGCAAAATGTACAGGGAGGTCAAACTCCTCCCGGAAGACCAAGCTTACCATTTCTTGTACATAAGAGATCCTGATGGCAAGCTGCTAACATGCAAAATGAAAAGGTTGACATTTGGTGTACGTCCTTCCCCATTCATTGCTACATCTGTTATACGTCACCATAGCAACCAGAATCAGAAACAATATCCCAAGGCTGCACAAGCTATAATGCAGCAATTCTATGTAGATGATTTTTTTGTCCGGGGCATCCACATTGGATGAAGCAGTGCAAATCAGAGAAGAACTGTGTAAATTGTTGAGTTTATGTGGCATGAAGCTTAGAAAGTGGAGGAGCAACTCCCAGCAACTCCTGTCAACCATTCCTGATGATTTGCTAGAGAAAGAAGACAAGAAGGAGCTGATACAGGAGTCGCCTCTGAAAGCACTCGGGATCCATTGGGACACCTCCAAGGACACATTGCTCATAACTACTCCTACGTCTGAAAAAGGTGAAGTTACCAAAAGGGTGGTGAAAAGGGTAGTAGCAAGTGTGTATGATGTACTTGGGTTGATGTCACCTTACCTGATCTCTGGAAAAATTGTATTACAACAACTTTGGGTGCATAAATTGGCATGGGATGATTGTATTCCAGAGGAAGTGTTACCCAAATGGCAGTGTTGGGTGGATGGCCTAGAAGTAGTAAAAGGTCATCACATTGACAGGTACACTGGTTGCCATGACAAAATCAGAAAGAAAACTCTGCATGGATTTTCTGATGCTAGCCAGCTAGCGTATGGAGCTGTAGTTTACTTGGTGTGTGAAAGCACTACTGGGTTGACATCACATATAATCTGCTCCAAGGCAAGAGTGTGCCCTCTTAAGCTAAGAACTATACCTGAACTTGAATTAGAGGCTGCAAAATTGCTTGTAAAGCTATTACATCATGTAGCAGGTGTGCTTAACATTCCCTTGTCCAACATTGTACCCTGGACTGATTCCAGCATTGTGCTGGCATGGTTACTTCAACCACCCAACAAACTAAAGACCTTTGTCTGTAACAGGGTAGCGTTAATCGGAGAGCTGTTGCCACGGTGCAGCTGGAGGCATGTCCCCACTGCTGACAACCCTGCTGACATGTGCAGCAGAGGTGTGACAGCACAAACCCTTGTAAACTCCCACCTTTGGTGGAATGGCCCAGACTGGTTAAAATTGCGTCCAGAGCAATGGCCATTCTTGCCTGCAAAAAGCATACCACCCAGTCAAATGCCTGGAGTGAAAGCCACTGTGATAGTTGCCATGGCAACCCAGAAGTGTGAACTGGATTTGTGGCAAAGATTTTCATGCTATAATAAGTTAGTCAGAGTGCTTGCTTGGGTTTTGAGGTTTCTGAGAGCCTATGTCAAGAAGGAGAAGCAGCCTCCTGACAGAACTTTGACTTGGAATGATGTTAATGCTGCCAAAAATTTGCTCATTAGAGTGCAGCAATTGGAAAGTTTCCCTGATGTATTTGCAGTTGTGTCTAGTAAAGGTCGCCTCAGCAAAGGCCATCCCTTGGGGGGGATGGGTTTGGAGCTCAGCCCCAACCACGCCTTGTTGGTAAAGGGTAGGGTTGGTGGAAAGAGCATGGTGCCGCTGTCAGCTAAAAATGCACTGACAAAGCTGATGTTGCTGACACAGCACAAGTTGCATGGTCACCCTGGAGTTGCAACCCTCATTAGCATAGTAGGACACACTTTTTATGTGGTGGGTATCAAAAGAGAGCTCAAGAGGATAGCAAAAATGTGCCCAAATTGTCAACATGCCAATGCCAACCCATTATCGCAGCAGATGGGAATGCTGCCAACATCAAGAGTGACACTGCAACCTCCATTTGACAAATGTGGTGTAGATTTTGCGGGTCCCATCACTCTGAAAGAAGGTGCCACCAGAAAGCCTGTCAAATTCAAAAGTTATTTGTGCCTTTTTGTGTGCATGTCGACCAGATGTGTGCATATTGAAATAGTCAAAACTCTGGAAACCAATGAATTCATGGCAGCTCTCCAAAGGTTTGCTAATAGGAGGGGCATGCCTAGTGAGATCTTTTCAGACAATGGCAGCAATTTCATTGGAGCTGCAAAAGAAATCAATGATATCTCAAGCATGCTCAGGAAATCCAAGCATTCAATATCTGTAGTCGAGAGTCAGCATGGTGTGAAGTGGCATTTCAACCCTCCCAGAGCTCCACACTTTGGTGGGCTTTGGGAGGCAGGTGTAAAGATTATGAAAAAGCAAATAAGAAAAATCATTGAGCCACACCCCTTAAGACTTGACGAAATGTGGAACATCACTACTCATGTGGAAGCAGTGCTAAATTCGAGACCACTAGTGCCATTGGAGAAGGTTGAGTCAGAAGATGAGCTTGCTCTAACTCCAGCACACTTCTTGATTGGAAGGCCAATGAGAGCTCCACCTACACCAGCAGCATCAGCAGCTAAAATCACATCGTTGAGGAGGTGGCAGCTAGTGCAGAAACTCCAACAACAGCTCAGTGAAGGATGGAGTGGTCATTACTTACAATCTCTTCAGTCAAGATCGAAATGGAGGAACAGGAAATAAAATGTCAGAGTTGGTCAAATAGTTTATATCAAAGACATAACGTTAAGCAATGGATTGAAATGGCCTCTAGGAAAGATAATCAAAGTCTATGCTGGCAGAGATAATCTTGTCAGAACTGTGGATCTTGTATGCAAGGGAAAAGAATATAAAAGACCCATTTACTTGTTAATCCCACTGAACATCGAGGATAATGACGAGCAGTGAGAACTGTTGTATCATCTCATTAGTACTTATTGTTTACTTGTATTATCATACATGTTGTTTACTTTCTGGAGGCCCAGTATGTTTAGGTCTCCCTAAACAAACGCCGAATTATTATTTACTTAATTTAGTTATTCATGCACTAATTATCTTTATATCATATTCATTTACATTCAATTTCATATATTCCATTTAACGCACACTGGTGTGCGTTTTTTAGAATAATTAAAAAGAAAAACCTCATGTTCTAACTTGAAGTTCTTGTACAAGGGATAGAACTTAATCCTTTTGAATCCTCCTCCCTGAAGAGTACAAAGAATAACTCACACACAGCTTTAATAGCTAGCTTGCTGTGTGTGCTGCCTGTGCTAGCCAGGTGGTCCTTACATAACCTGCTTTTGGGAATTACGACCCCGAAACAACAGGAATGTCTGATTCTTTCAAAAATTTGCCAGTTTACATTTTTAAATGCAAACCCAGATTGCTTCAGTTAAGTAGTAATAATTTCATATAAGAATGGTAAATACTGCAGTCAGTAACTTATTTACAAGTGCATTAAGTGATCAATTTACAGGTTATTAATTGGTGACTTACCAGCAACAATAGGTTTATACAAAATATTTTCCTGATTATACCGTATTAAAGTCCCATTTAACAATGCAGCATTGTTGAAACGGGCAATAGATCCAATGTGAAATGAATTAATAAACTCGACTGATGCAAATACAGTTGTGATTTCAAGATGTTCTTGTCGTATTTGCTCTTGCCTGTTGAATCGACGGTCAAAATAAGTGGTCAAAATAAGTGCTAAAAGAAAATCCATTGGGAATGTTAATCATCCAATCTAAATTCTCAGGGCTAGAGCACCAAAATGCTACATCCTCAGAGGGACAGAAAAAGTTTGTTTCATTCATCTGATACAGTAATGTACCTAAAGACATAAAGAAACAGATATATAGTCGCAATCAGCTTTAAAAAGAAGACAGTAATATTAAGCACAATATTACTGTAAGCATAATGACAAAAAAGGTGTGCTTTAGTAACCGAAACAATCTAAAAAAGTACTTAATGTCACCTGCACTTTACTACATAGACATAGTCTAATATAGAAAGTGAGTGATGTATTTGTATAAGATGTTTGGAAAAAAAACTTGTTTACATGAATTATTGAAATCATTTTCAGCCTGACCATGTTTCCGGCTATCATTTCCCACATTGGGAATACAAATAAATTATGCAAGTTTATTACAGTTAGCTAAAACAAGGTATGCATTGCCACGTTATGTATTGCCATGTTATTTAAACAAACAATAATAATACAGATTAAAGTATATTAAACAAATACAATCAATACATGTTTAATGATAACTTTTTCTGGTGTGTAATTTTAATGTGACGTTTCAGTGCTCACAATGTATGTTTAAAATATAAATTAAAGCTCATTATTTCTTTCACCACTGCTGTCTACATTACTCTGAGTCAGTTATGGAAACTCGCATGGTTACATAACTGTCTCTAAAAAGATCCCCAGTCCTCACTTACAAATGTTACTTACTAGACTCCTTTGAATAATCCTATCATGTCAGTTGTTTCTTATTTAATCAAATGGATAAAGTATAAGTTTTATAAAGCAACTTTTGATGTCAAACAAGGTCCACATTGAAAGCATTATATCAGAGTTTGTTGTTATTATGTTATAATTAGTAAACATCTGTTTGGTATTGGCATGATAGTACCTATAATAATAAAAAACAAAAACATAATTATGAACTCATGCAATAACTTTCATTATAGAGGTAACATCATAAATTATAATTCCATAGAGACATAGGCTTGGAGCTTTCTAGATTCTGGGTGCTTATGCTGCTTGTGGCCATTCCTGCAGGTATATGTGACAGTGATTGGTTTGATGTGTGTTAGCCAGCATCTGAGATGCTGTTAACTCCTGTCAATCTCTGGTGAGGAGACTATCAGGCATCAAGTCAATTGGAACTTAAAGTTCATTCTAAACATTCTGGAATGTCCATTTCAAATGGATATGCCTTCATGCTATACTCTAAACTCTCCCCCCATATGATCTGAAAAATTGAAGTGCATGCTTTCTTACTGGGTCTGTGATCCCAAGTTCTACACTTATAGAGGCATTGACCTTCTTGAAGCCAATATCTTTTTTTGAATGAATAGTAGGTAATACCACTAGTCTAGCTACTGATAGTGTAAATTGTTAACTATTCCAATCATTTTTCTAAACTAAATTTGAATAAGCAGGCAAAGCAGTTTTGTGAATCCAGTGATCTGCTTGAAGATTCTTCACCTAACATCAAAGAAGAACAACACGCTTTGATTTATTCCACTATAAATAGTCTATTAAAAGACTAAATTGAACTACCCAGACCACAAAGCATGTCGGTTCATATGTCTAGCAGTCTGACGTTTTGAAGCCAACAAAAACAAAAAATGACTGTTGGGACCTATTCAAAACTAATCTCCATCTTACCTCCCTCGGGATCTTTCCAGAAGAGCTGTCTGATAGTGTTCAGGTGGCATGAACAATCGTAGCTCGTACAAGATCCTGAACACTAGCCAAAGGATAAGTTACTATCAGCTTCTCTCAACAAGACTATGACTTTGACTATAGCAACTAGCATCAATTATTTCAACATATTGCCTGGATAAGATTTTTCTACATAACTGTACGTAAATTGTGTACTCACTTGTCACTACACTTCATACAGATAGTATCAAGCAGCAAGGAGAACTTAATCAAACGTCTACTTCTCTCCACAAAAGTTAAATCAAATGGTGAATAGTAAAAAATAGGTAGCACAAGCTAGATCCTATCTCTCCGACAGGAAGAAATAATGGAAATAGGAGGCCATTTGCAAAAGACCTTGCTACCATAAGCTGATATCTCCCCTCTTTACTTTGGACAGGAAAGTCATATTGTGTTCCTTCATAGTTGAGACACATAGATAAGTTAACCTTATACTCCTGCTACTAGGCTTGTAGCTCTTGTTGGCACTTAGTTCCATGTATTAGGAATTTTAAGACTTGTCAAAATGATCAGCTGTGGTGTTCTTCTAACATTATGGTCATCCATCCCAGCAGATGGCGACACTCTTGCTTGCTGACCTGGTAATTCCAGTCCTTCCTTTTCTTCATTAAAGATATTGATTTTGCAGGTCAATTTTCTGCTATAGTTGGCTCGGTTAGGATTTCAATGCATGTAAAGGTGCAAGTCTGCATGTTTGTATGTTTTGTGACTAAAGCTGTACATTTGAAGCTCGTGACGGACCTAGCCATTACAGCCATCCTTGCAACCCTCAAGATATTTGCAGCAAGAAGTGGAAAGCCTCGATAAATATATTCGACCAATTTTTTTTGACCTTTAGTACCGTTAATGAGGTCAATGGCTTTCTTCTTAAACTCTTCCACTCAGAAATTGCTCCAACATTGCTCTTTCCAGCTAAAAATTGAATGAATTTTTCTCCAAGCAATGCTCCACATATAGTTTATTATCAGAATCTATATGGTAGAGTCTGTGAAGTCATGATTGGTTGTTTGAAGAGTATGAAACTGTTATTATTGAAATTGTAGGTGCACTCCCAATCACCCGTCTTCCCTGTATTTCTGATGAAGAAATCATTACTCTTACAGCTGGCCATTTTCGATGTAGCAGGTCATTGTAAACAATAAAACTTGTTCGCGAACTCTCAAGACTAGAAGAGATGGAATCTTGTCGTTCACAGCTGAATTTTGGATTAGGTGAAGTGAATACCTTCAAATTCTTCAAACTCGCACTAAGTGACACAATCTGTGGGGACCCTCCCTCACTTATGGTCAGGTAGAGAAGAGATATTTCAAGCTCTGGACATTGCATAAGATGCACTTCTATTCAGTACCAGCAGACTAATTAACACTTGTAAATCATCCCGTGCAATCTGTTTCCTATGTATGTCATTATGTCAGTGGTTGACTACTAAAGCAGTTGTTTTTTATACTTGTGAGTGCTTCTGCCATTGTGAGTGCTTCTGCCAGTGTGAGTGCTTCTTCCAGTGTGAGTGCTTCTGCCAGTATGAGTGTGGTGACAAAGAGAAGAAGAGAGAAAGTGCAATGGGTGTGGCTGCAGCCACACCCATGTCATGAACAGTTCACATGCATGTTTATTTATTAGTTAGTGTACGAAGCAGAGTCATGTAATTTTTGTAGAAGTTATAATTAGTGTTGATTGACTATGCACCGATCACGTGCGTGTTTGTGCCTGCCTGCAGTGCGAACTAAACGCTGCAGGGCAGGAAGTATAGAGCTTGGTGGCGGCGGTTACCGAGATAACCCATACAAACCCCACAGGGACTAGTTGTGAAAACCTATCCTGATTGGTTAGTGTGTAAGTTGGTCAGACTTGAGTTGGATGAGCCATTTTTGTGTCTGTTCGAAACAAACTTGAACAAGTTCATTGGTCTATACACAAGCTAGCAGGAATGCAGGTATGATTTAAGAATAAATACATTTTCTTAGTCTTTGGATGCATGCTTTTACTTTGACCAAATAAGCATTATAATATCCTATTATTCTATCCAGAAGTAGAAGTAGCTGAAAGTGATGTCGAATTGTTTTTTAAGTGTGGTAAGCAGTCAGAAAAGTTGATTACATCTGGAGCACCGAGGATCAGGAGCATTATTGCTGCCAGTCATCAGCGTGGTGACAGCCTATATGAAAGTCTTCAATCCCACCTGGATGAAGATTCAACTTATACCATCGTGTGCCATAAAAGCTGTGTTTCCTCATACACTTAAAAATCCCACATACAACGTCAGGTTGGTAGAGTGGGGCTAAAAGGTGAGCCACCACGAAAACGATTATGTCGTTCAGCGATTTATCTTCGTTTGATTTTAAATTGCACTGTGTATTCTGTGGAGAAACATGCAATCTTAAATCTGACCCATGCAGGAGAAAAGATGGAGGAGGAGGAATACACTCAATCATCTTGTATACAGGCAAGCCAACTCAAGTTGTGCCTGCATCTCAGAGAAGACTATTGTACCCATTGAGGCAACTCCTTTCTAATTTCTAGGGTTACGCAACCCATCCAGGTGGAGACCTGCCTATCTTTGTAAAACAGTAGAGGCCGTGGTACTGGATTTTCCTTCAAAGACTCAATACTTGAAGTCTGCAATAGACGGAAAGATGCATGGGCAAACCAGGTTGAAGTAAGATTGCAAAGTGCAGTCAGTGATCTACATGCAGCAGAAGCACGTTATCATGACAACTGTAGGAAGAACTTTATGCTCTTCATAACTAAGCTAGTTTATAGCCATGCTTCCACAAGCACTGAATCGGCATTTGATAAGCTTGTGGAAGACATCACTAGTAACAAATCAAAGATTTGGACTTTCAGTGATGTCCATGAAAGCTATTTATTGCATGGTGGTAAAGGATGCCGCAAAGCTATCCTTGTAATTCTGCAGAAACACTTTACTGACAACTTGATTGTTTTCTCTGCTCCAGGACTTTCCAGTCTGTTGGTGTTTCGTGATACAGACCCAAGTGTGTTCAAAGTTTTGGACGACAATGATGATGATGGAATGATTCAGAATATCAGTAAAGCAATTCTTAAGGAGTGAACATCTTGTGCATAATAAAGATGAGTATACAATTCGGGTAGACAAACAGACTGGAATTGATTTTGTTAGTGCAACCCTTATGTCCCTGTTAGAAAGTCTGTCAGATGATTCCAGATTCAAACTGCCGTCAATCACTCTAGGAAATATCATTACAAGTGCAGTCACAAATCAACCAATTCCATTTCGAGTTGGACTTGGTATTACCCTTGGTAAGAAAAGCCTTATACAGCAATTTCATGATCTTGGTATTTGTTGCTCGTATGATGAAGTATTGAGATTTAAAGCATCAGCTGCAGCGGCAGCATCAAGTAAAACACAACTGACTGGTATCCAATCGTCTAGTATTGGTATGGTGCAAGCCATTGCAGATAATTTTGATGCCAAAATCGCCTCACCAAATGGATTAAAGTCAACCAATGCTTTGGCTTTGCCAATGACACAGGTATGTCCAAACACTGAAGATAGTCAGGAAGACTCTAAAATTAAACGACTCAAGAAGGAAAATCTCAAGGATTCGATAAAACCTGGTATACCTGTCTCCTACTACCACGGTCCAAAAAGTGTGACATGCCAGAAGAAGTTTCAAAGAAATTTGTCCTTCCTCTCAGAGTGCTGGCGCAGCAAGTAATTCTTGTTCAAAGATCACACTTTCATGATTTTGAGTTCTTGAAGAGTGTTGCCATTCCACCATCCACACCGGAGTTTGGTGGTTTCAATACTAAGCTCACACAAATGCAGGGACAAGGTGTAAAACCTCATACCAAAGCTATGTACACACCATTGATTGACATGACTCCTTCAGACCCAACTACAATGAAAACTGCTATGCTAGAGGCAAGAAGATTAACAGAGAAAGCTGGCCAAGTAGCAACTATTTTCACCGCAGATCTTCAGCTCTATCGTGTGGGTCTTAATTAGAAGTGGGCTGACCCAGAAAAGTAAAACCACAAAACACTGGGTGGAGAATCTTACTATTCCAGTATTCCTGATGCTAATGTTTGTTAGAGCTGAGCGAGAAAGAGAGTGGGCCCTACATTTGTGGGCAGTAAATGAAATGATACCATACTTTTTTGCTGCAGGGCATGTTCACTATGCCCGATATGATCTACTGTACCTCCGATCAATGCAAAAGCTACATAGAGAAGTCCTAGAGAGATTTCTGAAAAGGGGAACATGTCCAACGCCACACACAGGGACTATGGAATGGTATTTGGATGGATATGTTAATAGAAACCACTTTTTTGCGATATGGGCATGGACCCAATAACACCGAATGAGAAAGCTGTCCATAAATGGGCAATGAGTTTGCACATCTGATGACAATGAGTTTGCACATCTGATGAAGGATGTGGCAGATTTGAAGGATTCTTCATCAGTGGAGATCACCTCCCACAAGGAGGAGTTAGCATCACGAGTCAAATACGATGAAAATGACAGGCAAGTCATTAGGGAAAAGTTGCAAACTTGCATCGACCCGTCGAACACAGCAAGTCATCTTGTGAACATAGTTACTGGGCATATATGTACGGATGAAGTAAATGTACATAACGCTATTGACCTGGGAAAATCCCAGATGAAAGAATATGAAGCTAGCTGGCCAGCGGGGTTCCACCAACCCCTCAAGAAGAAAGTTCGTACAATGAAAGAGAACAAGAAAAAAACAACAACAGTTGCTGCTGAGCAGTTTGAGTCTGGACTGATGTTTGCTAGGGCCCTAGCACTCATGAACTCTCGAGACATTAAGGTGGAATACATTCTTAGCTATGAACTAGCATCAGTTCCTACGTCAATGTTTGATGAAATAACTAGAAATCTGCGTATTGCCAAGTCAAAGTCATTGCTAAAGAACAAACTTCAGGTGAAACAATCAGCTCGTGCTACAGGACAACCAGATGCTATTGTCATGGATGACTGTGCCATACTTTGGGTTGTGCATTGGCCTAGTAAGGGGAGCGTACAAGACCTGGTGACAAATGTTGTGAAACAAATCACAAGTAAATTGAAAGGCAGCACTCGAGTACACATAATATTTTACCGCTATTGTGAATACAGTATTAAAAGTGGAACTAGATGCTCTCGTAAAGCACAGGTTTCTAGAGAGCATCAACTGTGTCTCAGCTCGCCTCTGCCTCCTCAAGACGTTGCTCTAACTGTTACAAAAAATAAAATACAGCTCATTGATATGATTTGTGATGAACTTGTGTCTTCAGTAGCTCTGCTAAATCTTTCCAACAGTTTTGTAGTCACTGGAAAATCACCAATCCCTACAGAGGTATGTAGTGGATTGCAAATCATAAGACCTGACCTGAAGACAATGCACGAAGAAGCAGACGTTATCATTCCTAACCAAGTAGTTTATCTGGAAAGCCTTGGATGTTGCACTATCAAAGTTATCAGTGACGACACAGATGTGTTTGTGCTATTAGTTCATTACTATGCTGACAAGAAATTAACATCAGCGCTTGTCATGGAACCAACTAGTCAGGGACGCTCATCAGTTAACATTGGTTCTACAGTTGCCAAGCACCAAAGTATTGCCCTACAACTTCTTCTAGCTCATGCGTTGACTGGGTGTGACACTGTTGCATCTTACTTCAGCATTGGTAAATCGACGGTTGTAAAAACTCTTGAGGCAGGAAATAGGTTGAACCACCTGGGTAACCCCATGGCCAGCCTAGAGGATGTCCTTTGTGAATCAGCAGCATTTGTTGCAGCATGCTATGGTCAGAAATGTCAACCTCATGAAACAATGACCGACATACGCTATAAAGTATGGGTATCCAAAACTGGACGAAAAAGTGCATGCCTACTACCAAAACTTAAAGTAATACCACCGACTAGTCAATCATTTAAGGAAAACACGAAGAGGGCTCACTTTCAGGCATGCATATGGAAAGCTGCTCTAGATGAGGAACCTCCAAACCTTGTCCCATTGAAATTTGGTTAAGGATGACAGTAGTAAGTCACTCAGTGCAATTCCTCTACCACAGGATGTTCCTCTTGCACCACCAGAAGTACTGAAAGCAATTCAGTGCACATGCAGCAGTGATCAGCCTTGCTCATCTCTCAGATGTGGATGTGCATCAGTTCAGCTTCCTTGCTCTCTGTTCTGCAAATGTGGTGGGTCTGATAGGTGCTTTAATCTGATGACAAAACATAATATTATGGCAAACAATACTGTAGATGATGAGGAGCTCAGTGGAGATGATGATAATGAAGACGAGGAAGATACTTAAACATGCTACTGAATAGGAATCGCTGACATCCATTTACATTTTATAGCTTAAAAAAGTCACAGTCATTATTGATTCATGCATTATATCTGTTACTTTCTGAGCATACACGTTTTAATTAAAATTATCCTCAACCTAGCAGCCATTTTGAATTTCTGTGGATGCATAAAGAAAGTTGTTTACTAAAAACATGCAAAAGGTTCCATAGATGTGCAGCCACATACTAAATTGCCAACTTTCAGAATTCTCTTTTATGTTAATTAATGCAATTGAATAACAATGGTTTTGGCGACCATTTTGAATTTCTCAAATTCCTCAAGGATGTCAAGTTGGCACCCAGTGGAATATTAATCTAGACTACTTAAAGATTCAAAATCTGCCAAGAACAATTATGCGTCATGAAATTCTTGGTTCACCCCTTCTTCCACTAGACTATGACAATGTCTTTTACACAAGAAAGAACCAACATATGCACCACACAAACCTAAGGCTGTTGTTAAGAAGTGAACCCATGGCTCTAGCCACCAGTACTACAGCCTCGAGCTATGTCATCATCCCTAAAGTCAGTACAGCTAGCAACAGTCTTGTAGAAAGTCATTATTGGAATCACATCATAAACTGCTCAGTAGTAATGAGAACAAATTTATAAGTCACACACACACACACAAAAGCTAATCCAAATTACACTTGCAATAAAATAATGCCTTTCCCCACGACTGTGTACATGAGTGAGTCTGTATATGTGTGCATGTGTCCTTGAGCTAATCATTTATCATTTAAATTAGTGATACTAAGATTGTGAGTAGGAAGCAGTAATAACACACACACAGAATGAAGAGACATGTATTATCAGTGAAACTAAGCCAGAGGGATTATCCTGTAATTTTGGTATGCGGAACTTTTTTTTCCATAAATATGTTCTATAGGACCTATGAAGTCATAATCAGATTCATGCCACTTTGGCATGGTTGGGCAATTCGAAATATATGCGAAAATATTTATTGTTAAATTTTAGGAAATGGTCACATATAAAGTTGCACCAAATTGGGTCATGTTGTATATCATTTGAATCCTTAGAAGGTACTGATCGTTACTTGATAAATTATATTGTATATAAGTCAACTAGATTAAAGTTATAAACAAAAATTAGTATTTTCTGACAAAAGTATGTACGATCTATACAATAAATCTAATATTGTTTCACAATCTTAATCAATGATAATTTTTTTGGATTTGCACCAATCAGTTAAAATAAAAATGTGTAATAATGGTATTCATAGATATCATAATCATCACATTTAAAAAAAAGGCAAATGGTTTAAAGCTGGCAAAATAATTGTGACCATAACTTCAGCTGCTTCACAAGAGTTATGGATTGGGAATCTTACTCGTGTATCTTTCAAAGTAGTCCACACTGCAACTGCTCTGGTAATGAGGAGGGACTGAAGAATATTAGCGAAGCAAGGATAGAGACAGTTAAAGCAAAAAGCAGGAAAAGAAAAGATGACTTGCATTTGAAGTTACTGGAGTTTTCACCACCTGCACTGAAGAAGTTGAAAACACATGAAAAATGTATATCAACATACACTTCAGAAACTCATATAAAGAGATATTTAAGGAAGAAGGGAAAAGATGGTATAGAAAAACAAATCAAATTAACACGTTCCACAGCTCCTTTTGTCTGGAAAGAGCACTGTTTATTTTGTGGTGTTATAAGGATCATCTAGTAAACGTGTGAATAGCATTTTCAGGCATATAAATAATAATCCTACTTAATCTAGGTATGCAATGCATGACCGAGGTGATGCATGGGCAGAACAAGTGAGACTAAGATTAAGTGACACACGATGTTCACATGATCTACTTTCAGCTGATGGGAGGTATCATGTAGATTGCCGCAAGAAGTTTACAAATGTGAGAAACATCAAAGCTTCCCCACTCCCACAAAGTGAACATATCTCTGGAAAGTGAACCTTATACTCTTTTATCAAATCTGTTTGCAAGTAACCCATCTCGAGTGTGGTCTTCACTTGATTTATATAAGGAGTATGCAAGTTTAGGAGGAACATCACTGTCCAGAAAAGAATTGGTACAAAAGTTAGTTGCTGAGTATAAGAATGATATTTTACTTTTATCTTCACCAGGAATAGCCAATATAATTGTTTTTAAATCTAAAGCAAATACAGTATTGCGTATACAAAGCCTTGACGATGAAGATGAAGGAAATCTTCATAGTACTGCAAAAAAAATTGTTTCAGAAATTCAGAACATTAAGTGTAATAAAGATGAATTCATCAAAGCAATATTGATTTAACTTCTTGTACTACTCTGGCTAAGCTTTTGTCATATATTTCTACTAAATTGTCAGAAAACACTCTTTCATGTACTCATTGGAAATATGATCACTGGCCTTGTTTCCAATAGATATACTAGCCTTCAAGTTTCTTTGGCAATTTTGGTACAAGCAAAACAGTTAGTAAATCAGTTACATGACTATGGTGTGGTATGTTCTTATGATGAACTTGTGCGGTTTCGAACTTCAGCAGCAGTTTGGAGTGCAAATTGTTGAAAATGCAATTAAACAATGAGGACATACACTTATACATATCATTGGTTATTGTCACTTTGATTCCATACTCATTTCCTGTTTTGTGTTTCCTGTACCACAAGTCAGCCTTCTGTTGTGTTCTTTTATCTATTGTTGTGATGGAGGCTCTGCTCCCTTTTGTTCATTGTTTTGTAAGGAGGCCCTGCGCTGTCTTCCATTATATATATAGTTGTATGCATACAGTTGTGATTCATTCTCTTATACTGTCAGATTTCAATTGTCTGTCAATTAGCTTAATCGCTTGCATTTGCGCTAGCTGGTGTGGCTCTACTGTGCATATCACTCTTGCCAATAGGTTATGGGCCCAGGCATCTGTTTAGTCAGCCAGTGAGTCAGTCAGTGTTCGTTGAGTAGCGGCTTATTCTAGTATTGACCTATCGTAGCTAGCTAGCTTTATTGATCGCTCGAATTGTATTGTGCTAATTCATCGCTCGGACCATGTCGGATAGTAAAACTGTTGTAATTCCATTGAAAGGGAAGAACTACGCGACCTGGAAGATACAATGTCTTATGTCTCTGATCAAGGATAGTTTGTGGTCTATAGTTAACGGAACTGAAGTAGCTCCGGTAGACAACGCTGAGCTTGCCAGAAAGTTTAAGGCAAGAAGTGACCGGGCACTTGCTACTATTGTGCTGGCAGTGGATCCATCGTTACTGTATCTACTCGGGAATCCAGAAGATCCACAAGCTGTTTGGACCAAGCTTGAAGAACAGTTCCAGAGAAAAACTTGGGCCAATAAGTTGCAATTGAGAAGAAAGCTATTCTGTCGAGGCTCAAGGAAGGAGGGTCAGTGAGTGAGCATATAAAGAGCATGATAGAGGTTTATGAAGAGCTCGCTGTGATTGGAGAAGCAGTTCAAGAAGAAGATAGAGTTGTGCAACTACTTGCTAGTTTGCCTGACAGTTACAATGTGCTTGTAACAGCACTTGAGGCTCAGTCTGAGAGCATTCCAAAGTGGGATCTTGTTACGGAAAGACTCCTTCACGAAGAGACTAAGCTGCAACCAAAAAGCTCCATCAAAATTGAAAGCAGAGCTCTAGCAGCGAGTGGAGGTAAACCAGTACAGTCATCATATCAGACAATAAGATGTCATTTTTGTCATAAACCTGGGCATATAAAGAAAGATTGTCGAAGATATCACAAATGGGTTTCAAAGAAGCAGAATGCTGCTGTTGCAGAAGTGAAACAGAATTCAGATGATGAAGCTCTTGTTGCTACTCAAATGCTTGCTGCTGCTGCCACTTCGAAGGGAAAATGGATAGTGGACTTCGGTGCAACTTGCCATATGGCAAATGATAATACTATGTTCTCTGAACTAAAGGTACTGTCTGCTCAAGACGTAACCATTGGTGATGGTCGATCACTTAAAGGTACTGCCATAGGCACTGTGAAACTAGAAACTCTTTTACCAAATGGAGGAACCAAAAAGTGCACATTGAGCAACGTTCTTCTCGTTCCAGGACTAGCTTATAGTCTACTAAGTGTGTCCAAGATCTCCAGTACTGGAAAAACAACGAAGTTTAATATCAAAGGATGTGAAATTCTCAACAGTCAGGATAAGATTATTGCATTTGCTACCAGAATTGGAAATTTATATCATCTGGAATTCTGTCAACCAACTCAATCAGTTAATAATGCAAAGAATAATGATCAAGAGAAATTGTGGCACAGACGATTTGGCCATCTCGGTGAACAAAATCTACAGAAATTGGCCAGAGAGAAATTAGTGAAATCTTTCAATTATGATGTCAGCAAATCAATTGGTTTTTGTGAAACCTGTGTAGGTGGAAAACATCATCGCAGATCATTCTCCACCAGTAATACTCGAGCAACTGAACCACTACAACTGGTGCACTCAGACATAATGTGGAAAAATGTCAGAAAAATCTTTAGGAAGAGCAGAATATTTTCTCACATTCACCAATGATTATACAAGATTCACTTGGACTTACATTTTGAAAACAAAGGATCAAGTATGGGAGAAGTTTATGGAGTGGAAAGCATTAGTGGAGAAACAAAGTAACCGAAAGCTCAAAGTGTTAAGAACTGATAATGGGGGAGAGTACACATCAAAGAAGTTCGAAGAGTACCTGAAAAAAGAAGGAATCAGGCATGAAAAGACTATCCCCAAGACATCTGAGCAAAATGGTGTGTCAGAGAGGCTCAACAGGACTCTGGTTGAGTCCGCTAGGTCGATGCTTTTGGATGCAAACCTCTCAAAATGCTACTGAGCTGAGGCTATTCCAACTGCTACCTATCTCAAGAACAGATGTCCTACAAAATCTGTTGAAGGAAAAACTCCCTATGAATTATGGTTTGGGGAGAAGCCCAACGTTGATCACTTTCACGTTTTTGGCTGCGAAGCTTATGCTCATATCCCCAAAGATGAGCGACACAAGCTTGACACAAAGGCTAAAAAATGTATTTTCCTTGGCTATGGAAAAGATGTGAAAGGTTTCAGATTGTATGATGTGGAAAAGAAGAAACTCATTCACAGCAGAGACGTCAAATTTAACGAAAGTCCAGATGATTCAAAAGGTTGTAAAACAGATTCGCTAGATGTTGAAGTTGAAAAGTATGAATTTCATGGATTTAATGATACTGAAAATGTAGTTGATAATGAAGAGCCTACTGAAGATCCTGATCTACCTGAAGACCCTGATAATTCTGAAGATCATGATCAACCTCAAGAACTGCGAAGATCTACTAGAGAGAGACGAAGACCTGACTATTATATGCAACAGAGTTATGTGAGTGAGACTCCAATTACCTACAAGGATGCTACAATTAGTCCGGACAAGGCTAAATGGAAAGCAGCAATGGAGGCAGAGATGAAATCCCTGGAGGATAACAGTGTCTGGACTCTTGTCAATTTACCTTCTGGATGTAAGACAGTTGGAAGCAAATGGGTGTTCAAGCAAAAGACAGGTCCTGATGGTTCTGTTGAACGCTTTAAAGCAAGGCTAGTTGCTCAGGGATACAATCAACAGTATGGGAGAGATTATGATGAAACATTTTTCCCAGTTGTAAGGCAGGAATCTCTACGAGTTCTATTAGCACTGTCAGCTAAACATAGTTTGAAAGTTAATCAAGTGGATATAACTACTGCATTCCTCAATGGATCACTCGAGGAAGATGTGTACATGAAGCAACCTGAAGGTTTCGAAATTTGTGGCAAAGAAAATTTAGTCTGCAAATTAAACAAAAGCATATATGGATTAAAGCAGTCACCACGTTGTTGGAATACAACATTGGATAGTCACTTGAAGAAAATTGGTTTTATACAATCCAAAGCTGATCCATGTATATATCACAAAGATGCAGGACAGGCCCGTAGCCAGAGGTTCGCATTGGGGGGTTCGGATTTTAAGACGCAATAAGCCACACCTACTTTTGTTTCCTCGTTAATTCTTCTACAATACTAAAAAACGAAAGATAAGTGCACTAATTTGTTCTAGCTAGGTATTCAACTTCAAAACTATAATTCATTAAACACTGTTGATATTCGAGAGAAAAGCGGTATTATTCTCGTGTCACCAGGCTTCTAACCACTACGGTGAGCTGTATCTAAACAGTGCAACATTAATTCGCCTTATCCGTACTACAAGTTATTTAATAGTACGGCATGTGAACTGCCCGTTCAAAATGTATTGGAAAAATCGAGTGAAATAGCACTGGACCAAGTGAAATGTCACGGTAGCGAAGTAAGAGTAAGTGCGCAAACATGCAGCTCTAGCCTTGGAAATGTACAGTTGTAGTTTCTAGTTGGAGACAACGTTATTCTTTAGCGCAGAAGCTATACCCCTATTAGACAGAGTTTTTTTCAACAGATTAGGAGGAGCCATCGATTAAAGCAAAGTTCATAGTAGCCACACTGTAAATGATCTTTAGCTTACTGTAGTAGCTCGTGCAGTTTTATAAAGCTGGCATACTATTAGCGTGTGATAGCATGGGTAACCATGCTATTCGAGATTAATAGCACGAACAACGCGAGCGCTACTGATTCTTAATAGAACAGGTTACCCATGCTATCACTCGCTAGTAGTAGGCCAGTGTTTTTTTTTTAATCATTTGCAGTGTAGCTACACTAGATAGTGCACTTACTATCTGTATATTTGAGGTTTAACTTTCTCAGACATTCCGACGGCTCCCTTTCTAATCTGTTGAAAAAAATCCGTTGCGTGTGCTATTAATATCGAATCGCAGCACTTTATAAAGAATAGATGTAACGTAGCAAGCTTTACTCATGTCGATATGAGAGCGAAATTTGTATCCAAGGAGCTGAATGTTTATTAGGTCACTTGGACTCAGACTAGGCCAGAAACAGCTGATAATTCAAGTTCAGCACAATTGTACAGATGATTATATTCCAGAAGTTATATGTGGGGCGTGGTTAAAATGTTTACTTCCGGTCACTCTAAAGGGGGGTTCGACCGAACCCCTCGAACCCCCCCTGGCTACGGGTATGCAGGAGGAGAAGCACCAATTTACATGGGTGTTTATGTTGATGACATTGTCATAGCTGGAAAAACTGACTTTCAACTACAGAATGTGAAGGACTCTCTCTCTCAAAAGTTTGAACTGAAAGATTTAGGAAGTCTTCGTTATTTCCTTGGAATGTCAATTACACAAGACAGTGACTCAGGATCTATTTTGATTAATCAACCTGCTTATACAAAGAAGCTTCTTGAGAATTTTGGAATGCAAGAGTGCAAACCAGTGGCTACTCCTGTAAGTAGCAGCTCCAAGCTAATCAAAGCCACGGAGAGTGATGAGTGTGTGGACTAGACTAAGTATCAGTCAGCTGTTGGATCTCTAATGTATCTTGCAGTTTGTACTCGTCCAGACATATCGTTTGCCGTAAACTCACTTGCTAAATTCAATTCAAAGCCAACAAAAGATCATTGGAGTGCTCTCAAGCGTGTGCTACGTTATCTTCAAGGCACAAAGAATGTTGGAATTTGTTACTCAAAAGATAGTGGAGATATTATTGGATATACAGATGCAGACTGGGCTGGTGATCTAGGTGACCGTAAGTCAACTTCTGGTTATCTCTTCATGCTCTGTGATGGTGCAGTGTCCTGGAAAAGTCAGAAGCAAAGGTGTGTAGCACTCTCAACAGCTGAAGCTGAATATGTTGCGATGAGCGCTGCTGTTCAGGAGTCTGTGTGGTTGCGTCAGTTAATTACTGAGTTAACAGATTCTTCACTTGGTATCAACCCAGTGTTAATTTATGAAGATAATCAGGCAGCAATTGCCATGGCCAAAAACCCCCAATTCCATGGAAGAGCAAAGCATATATAGATAAAGCATCACTTCATTCGTGATCAAGTAGCTCGTGGAATTATCAAGCTGGAATATTGCCCAATGTCTCAAATGATTGTTGCAGATATATTGACCAAAGGTCTAAGTCGTGACTCTTTTTGTGAACTTCGAAAAAATTCTGGAGTAATCGAACAATGTCATGTAACGTGAGGAACAGTGTTGAAAATGCAATTAAACAATGAGGACATGCACTTATACATGTCATTGGTTATTGTCACTTTGATTCCATACTCATTTCCTGTTTTGTGTTTCCTGTACCACAAGTCAGCCTTCTGTTGTGTTCTTTTGTCTATTGTTGTGATGGAGGCTCTGCTCCCTTTTGTTCATTGTTTTGTAAGGAGGCCCTGCGCTGTCTTCCATTATATATATAGTTGTATGCATACAGTTGTGATTCATTCTCTTATACTGTCAGATTTCAATTGTTTGCAATTATACTTAAACTCTGTCAATTTGCTTAATCGCTTGCATTTGCGCTAGCTCGTGGGGCTCTACTGTGCATATCACTCTTGCCAATACAAATAAGCAGTCATATGGTGTTTTTTCTCACTATTCCTATGGCCTTGTTCAAGCTGTAGCTGACAATTTTGATTGTAATATTAGTTCCATGAATGGCCTAAAGCAGACTCATTCATTAGCAATTACAAAAGACCAAAATAGTCCAGAGGATTCAGGATTCAACACCAAGCTTGCTCGTGAAAGTGGGAGGGGGATGCAAAATGCAGCAATAGCCATGTACTTACCATTAATCGACAAACCACCAACAGATTATTCCACAATGATGACAGCACTTGTTGAAGCAATTCGGCTCACTGAAGAGACATGTCAGCCTTATACAGTGTTTACATGTGATCAGCAACTTTACAAAATAGTAGTTGATATCTAGTTGACCTACTCTGAAAAATTCTTAAATGTTATACCTAGACTTGGTATGCATTTTCTCATGTTTTTTGTTGGAAGTATTGGCTGTTTGATGATGAATACAGGAGTAGATGTCATCCTGAAGTCAGCATTCGGGGGTGTTGAAAAACTGTTGAGTGGAAAAAAATTTCCACAGAATGTTCGAGCTTTAAGATTGCTAGCTGAAGAACTTTTGAATCCTTACCTTCCAGATATTCATTCTTATGATGACTTGACAGCTTTTCTTGATGATATTAGCCAGAAAAGCCTCACTTCAAAATTATGGTCTGATTGTTTAATCAAACCTCTTATGATGTTATACATTAGAGCAGAAAGAGAAGGTGATTGGCTACTTCATTTACATGCTGTTTCTGTAATGATGCCATATTTTTTTGCTGCTGGACATCATAATTATGCCAGGTATGGAACCTACTATTTACAAAACTTGAGAAAGTTGCCACATTCAATTCTGGATAAATTTCTACATGGAGAGCATACTACACGACATTACAGAGGTGTATGGAATGGCATTTGGTCTGATATGTTCATAGAGACATCATTCATGAGATATGGGAAAAGGCCCTGGGGGACTCATAGGCCTAACACTCAATGAACAATCAGTCAAAACATTTATTACCTTAAAATATTAATTTTTTGATCATAAGTGCTATTGTAAAAATAATCTGCATGAAATAAGGATTTCAATGATATGTAACATGATGCTATTTGATTTCAACTACATTACAGCGAAATTTAACAAAAATTGGTGAATATTTCGCAATGCCCAACTGTACCAAAGTGGCATGAACCTGAATATGATTTTGTAGACCTTGTAGAATATGTTTATGAGAAAAAACTTTCCGCATACCATATTTCCAGGTTACCCCAAATTTGAGTGTTTGGCCGCCAGACTACACCACATTTAGACCTCCATGCAAAAATAATTGTGTCTATTATATTTATGTATAGATTATGTACTTTAAACATAATATGTCTAAGAAATAGACAAACTATTATCAGCTACAAATCCATATTGTGGCTATACCTGCAGCTATAGTGGGGCCATAAGGTCCCTTCGATAGTCAACACTTCATTGCATCATACCAACAATGTTTCATACAGACTATGGGAGCCCTGGGATTCCCCCCCCCCCCCCCCCCCCCCCAAATTTTGTTTCCCACCTAAAAATTTTCCCCCTTCTTCAGAAAAGTTAATGACTAGTATAAATAGCCTTACAGTAAGATTAGTTACATTTCTTCAAAATCAACATTTCCCTAGTTCTGGTCCTTCAATACCAATTTGTATTAAAGCATAGAAGCTGTAGTGTTGGTATAGTAACAGAGGAACTTTATATTGCTTAGGTCCTCCAGAGAGGAACACTATAAACTTAGTCTACCCGCTTTCAAGGCAGGGTCAATTTGTGTCCCTCTGATTGCGCTTAGAGAATCCTTCACATTGTGTTGTTAAAGAGCAGTCGCTACATTCTAAATTAGTTAGACGTTTTGTAGCCGTCGTGAACTACTGTTTTTAGGGTCCCTCAGGCCCTAAGCAGTGCCCTCGCTGCAATCGGGATGTAGTAGCCTAATGCCTCCAAGACCCTAATAAATGGTCTCGGAGGCAGCGCCTAACTATTAGCTATATAGTTTGTCAAGTTTTCATCTGAAATCTGTTTCACAGTCTCAGTCATGACTAGACCATAATGTAGATAAACTGTTTTTTGCGACTTAACAAAATTACCCCTCCCTCCTAGCGAAAAATCCTGTATGAGTCCCTGATCAAATTGCCTAAACAAGGGATTAGTGGTTGTCCATAGTTCTTATGACATGTTCTGGTTGTATTCTATGAATTGCATGTGAAATATAGATGATTTTCATTTCCAGCACTGTACACCTTGATTGAAAGCCAATATTTGGCCACTGTAGGGAAATTTCCTGTTCCCTCCATCCCACAAACCAACTAAAAAATAATACAAAAAATGTAATGTTTCATTGGAATCTTAGGAATTGGGGGGGAAAAATCACATAACTTCATTCTGGACTAAATGAACAGAACAATTTACTGCCATAGTCTTAGATATACATAATATTAAAAAGTGATTATTCATATTATAATGAAGTAATCTGAAAAAGTCCTTTATCAACAGCTCAATAAATAATAAGCAGATAAGTATATTCACTTTGCTGTAAGTTCAGTCTGAATTGCATAAACTTTGAGGTTCAATAGGATTTTTGTTGCTTGGGGGGAGAGGGTGGGTATATATTTATGAGGCTAAAGAGTTTTTTATTGACTTGAGGCTAAAGAGTTTTTTATTGACTATAGTCAATAAAAAACTCTTTAGCCTCATAAAAGCGTTCACTGTCGACACTGGCTGATGCTTCGGGGTAAGTAGTTTTCTGGATAGCAGTTAATGGTTCCAATGATTAAGTTTGTGATCAGCGGTCTTTGAAAGTATTTTGCTGCAGAGGATACACTAATCTGTGTTGTCCTGGTTAAGTTGTTATTCCTGTACAATTATATCAGTATGAATGTAGAGCAAGGTTGGCCTGATAGGGATATTTTTGTGGTAGTTTTATTGCTAAATCTTTATGACAATAGATCCCCAGTGTGTTTGTTCCATAGTAAACTTGAAAGGTTGAAATGTCACACACTTCTTCAAAATCAAAACTTTCTAGTTGTAGTCCTTCAAAAGCAAGTTGTAATAGTTTGTTTCAGTTTTTATGTGACAATCTGTTTCATAGTTGTGACTTCACTATAACCTTCCCAGTTCCATATCTGAACGCACCAATCGTCAAGTGATTAGTTTTTTTTAAAATTTATTTGACCTGATACTTACCTACACATAGCTGGAAAAGGGTTTCCTTAAAGATAAGTATCTTTGATTCAGCAGTTAGAGGGAACATCCTTATTTTAAAAGGTCCAGCATCCCAAGCACAACGAAGGCGCTACTTAGGACCTGACGGACGGTTTTTCATTATGGCTGACCTTATGAGTGAATGTGACTATGCAACTACATATAGCCAGTGCCTGGCATATTATTTTGAACAAGCCAGCTACCTTTTTCAATGATGCCATTGGAGGGACCACATAACCTCAAATACAGACATCTAAAACTATAGTAAAACATTGGGCAGTACTACCTACCTCCAATAGTATTAAATAATTTTATTTATTATTATTAATTAATTAATTTATTATTATTCATTCATTTATTTTTCATTTATTAAAAATTAATTATTTACTAATGATTTGTATTTTATTTAGGTATCTATAATAATGTGGTTAGCAACAATTTGCAACAATTTGACTTTCTTTTTAAGATTTATTATAAATAAATTATAAATAATCCATGAATAAAATAAACAATAAACAATATATAATCAATCAAAAATAAAATGTTATTTTAAACTAGTAAAAACAATTAACTGTTTCAACACACTTAACCACAGAAAAAAACCAATAAAATTCGACAATTCCATTTAATTGTACGGAATTAAATATGATTTTTCCATTATAATGAAACCAAGTTTTTATTATTATTATTATTATTATTATTATTATTATTATTACCATTTTTGTAATTGTTATTATTATTACTATTTTATCATTATTATTATTTTATTTTATTATTATTATTATTATTACTTTATTATTATGAATTATTATTATTTTTTTTACTTTTATTATTACTATTATTACTTGCAGCTTTAGTCTACTATGATTTAAAGTCGAACCAAAAAAATTATTAGAGCAATATTTGCTTTCATTTTTTATCATTGCTTTTCCCCAAAATGTATATGCACTAATTTTGGAATGGTATAATCAAGTAAAATAATAGTATTGGTCATTTGCATTATTAGAGCACAAAACCAGAATTCTGCTGACTGAGGGTTTTGCTAATGTTTCCACTAAAAATATTTAGAGGGAGTTCCTTCTTCTACCCATATTAGAAAATTTTATAATAAGAATTGCTTTTATAAACAAATTTGATTAATACAACATTTTGTAAGCAATAATTTATTTATATACAACCAAAAGGTATTCAGGAATGCAAATAAACTCATGTGTTTTAGAGATTAATAATGCTATTTAATAAGTTGTTCAAGACATTTTTTATAGTTCATATACTTCGATGCCTGAAATAAAAAAAAACAAGATTATATCAATGTAAACATAATCTGTAGAACCTCCCTTATCTGACCTCTGAGGTTATTTAAAAACTCACATCCCACAACTAGTATAACATCACGTCAAAAATATTAACCAAATTTATATCTCTCAGAACATTATCATAATTTTCTTAAATGCTTATTAACACTTCCTTGCTATTAATTGGCTAGCGTATGAAGCGAATGAGATATTATACAAGGATAATAATTTGAGAATTTGGGATACTTATTATCGAGCGAGCAAGATATCATGGGGTGAACAATTGAAAATTTGGTATATGTTATTGACGAACGAGCACTGTTTTAATGTCAACTTTATGGATACAATATCAAATTTGTGTTATAGTAGTTTATCAACCTATTTTGTTTGTGCAATACTCAATGTGTTTAATGGAAGTGGTGCAATTCAGTAATATTAGCAACTAGCAAACCCCACCACATAGTGATGCTTGACATAATTTCAAAGTAAAAATGCAGTAGCACAAGTTATCTTGCTCAGTTATTATTCTCTACCATTGGTTAAGGTTACATGAGTCCCTCACTTGCTCTCTTTTTTCTGAACTATCTGAGCTTTTCTTGTACCCCACCTCTCCTTCTATCAGCTCTTCTTCTTGAGTGTCCCCTTTAACTTTGTCTATATCTCCAGTTTCTGTCCTACTTAGACAAACTTTTGTCTTCGATTTCGTACTTTCACCTTTCTTTTGAAAACTAACCAAAGCCATTACTCGTCGATTACACCCGCTTTTCAGTTACAATTAATCACCTTTTACCTACCTTCACTTTCGTACTTTCACCTTCCATCATCTATTGCACCTGCTTTTTAGAGTAATCAACAAGCACTTTCCCCTGAATGTGACGACACTTTCCACTGAATGTGACGCCACTTTCCACTGAATGTGACGCCACTTTCCACTGAATTGTGACGACACTTTACCTACCATGAGATGACTATGCTTTATTTCAAAGCACATGAATTATTCATGAATACACACACAGTCATCATCACTGGTTGTCTTTGTCAGTCATCTTCATTGCAGACACACGTAGATTAAAAGCCTAGTATGTGACTTTCTTATATATTTTTTTCAGTTAAAGGTATTGAATATTAATTTCCTCAAAAGAAAAAAATTCTTACATTAATGAACTATTATTAATGGGCATGATTATAGTCATTGAATTTAATTGAACAATTGAAATAAAATTAAGGACTGATAAATTATATTAATAACAAGCAGATTATGCAAATAAACTTATAATAATATGTTTGGAACACCAAGTGGAATAACTCACCATTTTAATTATTTTGTTCAGCAGGACCTGAAAAGTTAGAATGTAAAAATTTAAGACAAGTATATACCAGCTGCTAAAGGTGATAATGATAACGGGAAGCTGATGTAGCAACTGCTAGTTTTCATATACAATAATTATAATAGCTATGTAAATTACACTAGTTTAAATGAGGTTATTGAGGTAAATATTATTAATTCCATTTGTTGGCTAAACATACAAAAATAACACTGGCCTATTTTTTTTTGTAGCTGAGTGCATGTTCAAATATTACTGATAATTGAGGTAGTTAGAATAGCGTAGATATGATACAACCGAAGTTACCAATACTCAGGACATCTAGGTAAGTAGTAATCCATATTTGTTGGTTAAAAATTACAAAAATAACACTGGCCTATTTTTTTGGTTCCTGAGAGCTTGTTTAAGAGTTACTGGTAATTGAGGTAGTCAGAATGGCTTAAGTTTGATACTAAAGAAGTTACCAATACTCAGGTGAGAGAGTAATTTTGTATTTGTTTGCTATTATTGGTCTACTGCTATTATTCAGTTTTACATGAAGTGAGCTAAAATATAAATTAATACAGTAGTTTTATGTTACCTAACTAGGCAGGCTCACTCGCCATTTGTGCACAAGCACACCACTAGTATATATTATGTGTGTAGTATTGATGGTACATATACCCCTTAAATGCCAACCCAGGTACTTTTTTCTCCAAAAAAACGGCTATTTAGGCTTGATCCCAGCTTCTTCTGAAACTACAGCATTAATCTAGCCTTACTTTAAACTTAGGCTCAAAATTGTGAGAGGATTCCTGCAAAAACGCTTGTTTTTTCAAGTCACAAAAAGTTGCTGCAAAAGGTTACTATGGCATTGAAATCCTTTACCACACATAAATAAAAAAAACTCGCCGTTTTTTAAATGGAGGAGCTGCTAAGTGCCGCTCGTTGGTCGTCAAGAGCCACTAGAAGTCGGATTGGTCGTCAAGAGCCACTAGAAGTCGGAAGGGCTTCTAAGGAAGCTACCACTACTCGGGGGAAGCTGAGATAAGTAAGTAATGATAGATAAAATTACAAGAATAACTCTGGCTTTATTTTTTTTTTGTAGCTGAGAGCTTGTTCAAGAGATACTAGTGATAGAAGTAGTCGGAATGGCTTATGTTTGATACTACTACAGACTTATCACTACTCAGGAAATTAAGGTAAGAAAGTAGTTCTATGTTTACTTGCAGTAATTAATGGCCAACTGATATAATAATATAGAATCCTTTTTTGTCATCATGAAATAAATGCTCCTATACATCATATACCTAGTAGTTTTATGCAACCTAACGAGGCAGGCTCGCTCCCCATTTGTGCTCAAGAACACCACTAGTTTATATATATGTTTGGACATACGTATGTCATTTTAGTATATTGACCCTGGCATTTTTGTGTTATTTCGGTGGTTGACCCCGTCCAAAGTTCATTGAACAGAATCCTCTGGTTTAGCGATCATTACCCGAATCACCCTAGATATTGAATTGTTTATCGTTTTGAATTCTTTTGGGGTGCAGTTAAAACTTGAAAACCTACTGGAATTCCATTTCTATTTGAGTTAGTGGCGGTAGTAATTCAATGTGCTCTTTGTCATGGTTATAAGCGGTACCAACAGTATTTTTATACTTGAATATTCATCACTAGACTAACTGAGTAGGTATGTCCAATTGTGTGAAAGCATTGTGCATTGCAGCTTCTGCTTATATAACAAATATCATGAAGAAAACGTCTAAATAATGTGTACTGTTTTGTTGCTGTTTTTTTTTTCTATTCAAACAGTTGCAGCAAGTGTTTACTATGGCATTTAGTAGCTTACAGTAACAATGCAAATAATGTATAATCAAAGAATCTAATAAATTTCTAAATCTAATTATAGCTAAGCCTTATAATGAAGTTACACCATTTTGTCATGATGTCAACGCTATAGTTTTATATAACTTGCCATGCAATATCCAAGTTTTGTTACAGTAGTTTTATCAAAATAATTATTTTGTTTGATACACGTAAGTAAAGAATAAAAATTAGCTATCAGTTACATTGTTCATACATGCAAACTAATTATTGTCATTTTATTTGCCATCCTAAAGTGTCAATTATGTTGGTCACACATTTCCTATTGCCATATAACTGTTTGTTCTCATTTTGTTTACTTAGAGTAATGTTTGTCTTATGAATGACAGCGTATTAAAATATGATAATCTCTGTCATACAACCATGAGCACTGAACCCATACTTGTTATGTAAGTTGTACTTATTTACACTAGTAGCTATATTATTTACTGATGCATTTAATTCAAAATTGTTTAAATGTTTCACCGTAGGTGTGAGAAATCTTAGTACATCCGGTGAAAATAAATTATTACATTAATGTACCTATACCATATACTCATATTAATCCACTATTGCACAGCCCATTATAATTTTAATATTTTTTTGTGTACTAAATAATATTGTGTCCAATAACAGTTGCTCCACAGAAAATACATTAAAGTTGTATATTTAAACTGAATGCTTTATAAAGTTATGGATAAAGTAGCTAAACCAAGCAGATTCTGAAGAAGTTTAATAACAGAAAAGCTGTATACATTTTGGAAATGAAAAAGCTGATTACTTACCATCTTCAGCATCATTCTGATGTCCCTGAAAATTTAGTACACATGTATAAATAATACTACTACATTTTACGGTCAGTAAACTTTATAATTGGTAAAAGTTTTATTTAAAACACATTATTAGGAGTATGCAACCCAGTATCTTAATTCTGCTATTTTTGCACAGAGACATTACTGAATGAACAGAGTTTTTTCTCATATTAATCCACTATTGCACAGCCCATTATAATTTTAATATTTTTTTGTGTACTAAATAATATTGTGTCCAGTAACAGTTGCTCCACAGAAAATACATTAAAGTTGTCTTTTCCTTATCACCAAAGTTCTTGGTTATAACAATGGGTTACACTAGGCCAGATTGAAATTTCCTGCATGCCCCACAATGTAGGAAAGGTTAGAGCCTAATTTCACAACTGTAGAAAATTTGGCTCTATCGTACACATGATATGTACACAATAAATGTATTTCAGTTGATTCAGAATATCACGACTTATGTACACTCTTGCTTGCACCACTCATGTAAATACTAAGCCAATAGACTTATGATATTCTTCATTATGAAATGAATAATAATCTATAAAATGAAGTGCTGATACCTGTATTCTAGCCATCACTCCATCCATCACATTCTTAATCCCTAAAAATAAAAATTGGTAGTAGTTTCTATATCATTAAAATGCTAACAAACAACTTTGGCATAATTTTGAATGTAATTATTACAAATTATTGTTAAGTGTGAATTAAGGAATCAATACATTCATGAGACCCACTAAAACATTAGTTTTGTAAATTTAAACAATGCTATAATACTCATTTTTTTTAATCCAATAATCATAAGTTTACAGTATACCACCACCATATACATTAAAGCTTATCAATATTGTAATAATAATACTAAGGTTTTAGATTATTGGCGAGCGAGCGTAGCGAGCGAGACACTTACAGGAATAACACAATCGAAAATCGAGTATTAGGAGTGGATAATGCAAAATCGGGTATATGTTATATGGATATATGTATGTGGGATGGTACGTATGCCCTTTAAACGCGCTCGCGCGGAACTTTTTTCTCCAAAAAACACGGCTTTTTATGCTTGACCCCCAGTTTATTCTGAAACTACAGGATTAAGCAAGCCTTACTTTATACTTAAGCTCCAAAGTGTGAGAAAATTCCTGCGAAAATGCTTGCTTTTCAAGAAACAAAAAGTTGATTCGACCGGTTACTATGGCATTGAAGACCTTTTTCCAGACTTAATTTCAAAACTTCGCCGTTTTATGGGGGGGATACGGAGTGCCGGTTGTTGGTTGTCAAGAGCTGTTGGTAGTCAGAATGCCGTAGTATTAATGCTAAGGAAGCTACTACTTCTCGAGGGAAGCTGAGGTAAGTACGTAATTCCGTATTTGTTAGCTAAATATGCAAAATTAACTCTGGCCTTTCTTTTTTGTAGCTAAGAGCTTGTCAACAGTGACTGGTAAATTCAAATAGTCAGATTGGCTCAAATTTGGTACTACAAAAGTTACCACTGCTCAAGAAAATGAGGTAAGAAAATAATTTTGTATTTGTGTGCTAAAATTGATTGTTTTTGTAGGTGAGAGCTTTTTGTCAAGAATTCAAGGTAATTCAGATGGTCAAAGTAACTTAAATTTGATACTACAGAAGTTATCAATACTCAAGAATGATGTAAGTAGTAATTCCATATTTGTTGGCTAAAATTACACTGGTTTATTTTTTTATCGTAGCTGAGAGCTTGTTCAAGAGTTACTGGTGATTGAGATTATCAGAATGGTTGATGTTTGATGCTACAAAAGTTACCATTAATCAGGTAAGAGAGTGATTTTGTATTTGTTTGCTGAAATAAAAGGTCATAACTGCTATTATAGTGTTTGCATGAACTAAGCTAAAACATAGTAACAATACTTAGTTTTATGTTTATTGGCGAGCGAGCGTAGCGAGCGAGACACTTACAGGGGTAACACAATCGAAAATCGGGGATGTTTATTTATTTATTTATTTGTATATATGTTTGGACGTACGTATGTCATTTTGTACTTTGACCCTCGTGTTTTTGTGTTAGTTACGTGGTCGACCCCGTCCCAAACTGCACTTAATAGAATCCTCTGGTTTATTGATCAGTACCCGTATCACCCTAGAAATTGAATTGTTTACCGTTTTGAATTCTTTTGCGGGTGCAGTTAAAACTTGAAAACTTAGGGACTATTCGAGTTAGTGGCGATGGTAAGTCAATGCGCTCTTTGTCATGGTTATAAGCCGTGCGCAACAGTATTTACTTGAAAATACACTGTCCACTAGACCACTGCGAAGGTAAGTCGGTGTAGGTGCATGTCTAGTTGTGTCAAAGCATTGTATGTTACAACCATTACTTAGCTAAAGAATATCACAAAGAAAACGTTTAAATAACGTGTATTGTTTTGTTGTTGTTTTTCCCCTTCAATTCGAGCAGTTGCAGAGAGTTGTTACTATGGCACTGAAATCCCTTTACCGTGTATGCGAAATTTAAAAACTTGACTTTATCAGTAGCTTCAGTGTTAGAAGTCAAAATCATTCATATAAAAACATTATAGTCTTTAGGCTCGCTCGCCATTTGTGCTCAAGCACATCACTAGTATATATTATGTATGTATGTATGGATGGTACGTATGCCCTTTAAACGCGCGCGGGGAACTTTTTTCTCCTAAAACACGGCTTTTTAGGCTTGACCCCGGTTTATTCTGAAACAACAGCATTAAGCAAGCCTTACTTTATACTTAAGCTCCAAAGTGTGAGAAAATTCCTGCGAAAACGCTTGCTTTTCAAGAAACAAAAAGTTGATTCGACCGGTCACTATGACATTGAAGACCCTTCTCCAGATTTAATTTCAAAACTTCGCCGTTTTAGGGGGGGGATGCGGAGTGCCGATTGTTGGTTGTCAAGAGCCATTGGTAGTCAGAATGCCGTAGTATTAATGCTAAGGAAGCTACTACTACTCGAGGGAAGCTGAGGTAAGTAGTAATTTCATATTTGTTAGCTAAATATGCAAAATTAGCTCTGGCCTTTCCTTTTTGTAGCTAAGAGCTTGTTGTCAACAGAGTGACTGGTAAATTCAAATAGTCAGAATGGCTCAAATTTGGTACTACAAAAGTTACCACTGCTCAAGAAAGTGAGGTAAGAAAGTAATTGTATATTTGTGTGCTAAAATTGATTGTCTTTTGTTTTTGTAGCTGAGAGCTTGTTGTCAAGAATGTGAGGTAATTCACATAGTCAAAGTAACTTTGATACTACAGAAGTTATCAATACTCAGGAAATTGAGGTAAGTAGTAACTTCATAATATTGTTGGCTAAAATTACAAATAATAACATTGGTTTATTTCTTTATCATAGCTGAGAGCTTGTTCAAGAGTTACTGGTAATTGAGATTATCAGAATGGCAGATGTTTGATATTACAAAGTTAACAAATCAGGTAGGAGAGTGATTTTGTATTTGTTTGCTGAAATAAAATGTCATAACTGCTATTATAGTGTTTGCATGAACTTAGCTAAAACATAGTAACAATACTTTGTTTTATGTTACCTAACTATCCGGCTCACTTGCCATTTGTGCTCAAGAACACCACTAGTTAGCGAGCGAGCGAAGCGAGCGAGACAGTAATAGGGGTGGATAATGCAAAATCGGGTATATGTTATATGTATGTATGTATGTATGGATGGATGGTACGTATGCTCTTTAAACGCGCGCGCCGGGAACTTTTTTCTCAAAAAAAACCCGGCTTTTTAGGCTTGACTCCAGTTTATTCTGAAACTACAGCATTAAGCAAACCTTACTTTATACTTAAGCTCCAAAGTGTGAGAAAATTCCTGCGAAAACGCTTGCTTTTCAAGAAACAAAAAGTTGATTCGACCAGTTACTATGGTATTGAAGACCCTTTACCAGATTTAAATTCAAAACTTCGCCTTTTTCCGGCTAGTGCGGCTTGTTAGTTGTCAAGAGCCACCTGTAGTCAGTACTAAGAGAGCTATCACTACTTCTGATAAAGCGTATGTAAGCAAAAGTTACCACTGCTCAAGAAAATGAGGTAAGAAAGTAATTTTGTATTTGTGTGCTAAAATTGATTGTCTTTTGTTTTTGTAGGTGAGAGCTTGTTGTCAAGAATTCAGGGTAATTCAAATGGTCAAAGTAACTTCAATTTGATACTACAGAAGTTATCAATACTCAAGAATGATGTAAGTAGTAATTCTATATTTGTGACCGTCTACAGGAAAATCGGGCACAACGCGGCCCTGACAAAAAAATTTTTTTTTGCACTTACAGACTCCTCGGCAAGCAGATATTAAGCTCTCCAAGTTTTATCGCCGTAGCTTTAGCCATTCCCGCTATATACCGCCTAACCGTTCCCTTCGTTAGGCTTATTTAATACAATTTTAAGAACTAAATCGATCTTTTTGCGACGTCTACGCATGCCGCGTTGTGCCCGATTTTCCCGTAGACGGTCACATTTGTTGGCTAAAATTACAAATAATAGCACTGGTTTATTTTTTTATCGTAGCTGAGAGCTTGTTCAAGAGTTACTGGTGATTGAGATTATCAGAATGGCAGATGTTTGATACTACAAGTTACCATTAATCAGGTAAGAGAGTGATTTTGTATTTGTTTGCTGAAATAAAAGGTCATAACTGCTATTATAGTGTTTGCATGAACTAAGCTAAAACATAGTAACAATGCTTAATTTTATGTTACCTAACTATCAGGCTCGCTCGCCATTTGTGCTCAAGCACACCACTAGTTATTTGTATATGTTTGGATGTACGTATGTCATTTTGTACTTTGACCCTCGCGTGTTTGTGTTAGTTATGTGGTCGACCCCGTCCCAAATTGCACTAAACAGAATCCTCTGGTTTATCGATCAGTACCCGTATCACCCTAGAAATTGAATTGTTTACCGTCTTGAATTCTTTTGCGGTGCAGTTAAAACTTGAAAACTTAAGGGACTTTCATTTCTATTCTAGTTAGTGGCGGTGGTAAGTCAATTGGTTATAAGCCGTGCGCAACAGTATTTACTTGAAAATACATTGTCCACTAGACTACCGGAAGTCTGTGTGCATGTCCAGTTGTGTCAAAACATTGTGTATTGTTACAACCACTACTTAGCTAAAGAATATCACAAAGAAAACGTTTAAATAACGTGTATTGTTTTGTTTTTGTTTTTCTTC